>JAEAME010000282.1_pt1 | contig 60704 bp, 50 predicted proteins | sample 8958731 | NCBI WGS metagenome assembly JAEAME01 (sample SAMN16933194, study PRJNA681113) | bioreactor sludge metagenome | isolation source: anerobic bioreactor sludge (Control) | place: India:Bengaluru | collected 2018-10-24
GTCGCGTCGCTATGCGGGTTTGGGTTTTCTCGTGTTTGCTGTCGAGCCGGAATTTATCCGGTATTCCCTGCAATGGGCAAAAAGCCTAACCGGCGAAGAAAACGACGGTACCATGTTGCGGGATCTGCTTGCACAGCTTGAAAAGGGAGCCGCAAGATTGTCATCCGCCATGTTCAACGCTCCGGAGAATGTGGATTTGCAGGCGAATCAAGACGGGGGCACGGTCGAGGAGGATTCAGAAGCAAGCCTGAACCGGTTGCTTAAGTCCGCCCTGAAGGATGTGGATATCAAGCAGTAATTCTGCGATTGTGGGGACGCTGTATTGAATAACAAACGAGATTATTACGAAGTGCTGGGCATTTCCCAGGATGCATCGGATCAGGAGATCAAAAGCGCTTATCGAAAACTGGCTCTTAAATATCATCCTGACAAGAATCCGAACGACAAAATCGCCGAGGAGAAATTCAAGGAAGCCGCAGAGGCTTACAGCATCCTCAGCGATCCGGACAAACGTGCGCGCTACGATCGTTATGGACATAGCGGATTGCAGGGTGGCTTTAGCGGCTTCGATCCTGCCACGTTCGGCGATTTCGGCGATATACTCGGCGAGTTTTTCGGATTCGGCGACATTTTTGGCGGACGGCGCCGCGGCGGCCCTGAGCGGGGCGCCGACCTGCGCTACGACCTGAAAATTTCATTCCGCGAAGCGGCCTTCGGCCTCAAAACGAAGATAAAGATCCCCCGCCAGGACACATGCGGAGCCTGCGACGGGCGCGGCACTCCAAAAGGCAAGAGCCCGTCCAGTTGCCCGACCTGCCGCGGTTCAGGGCAGGTTCGCTATCAGCAGGGCTTCTTTTCAATCAGCAGAACATGCAGCCAGTGCAACGGCACCGGAAAAATAATCAGCGAACCATGCGAAACCTGCCAGGGCAGAGGACGCGTGCGCCGCGAAAAAGTGCTTGAAGTGCGGATCCCCGCAGGCGTGGACAACGGGGCAAGACTCCGCATTCAGGGAGAGGGCGAAGCCGGGCTCCACAACGGTCCCTCGGGGGATCTATACGTGGTAATCTACGTGGAAGAGCATCCGTTCTTTCAGAGACAGGGAAATAACATTTACTGCCAGGTGCCCATCGGTATCGCCCAAGCCGTCCTCGGCGCGGAAGTCACCGTCCCAACACTCGAAGGCGAAGAAAAACTCAAGATACCCGAAGGCACGCAGAGCGGTTCGGCATTTCGCTTGCGCAACAAGGGAATTGTCAGCCTCGGCGAAAGGGGGCGCGGGGACCAGTTTGTGACCGTTAATGTGGTAATTCCCACCAAGCTCACCAAGGAGCAGAAGCAGATTTTCGAATCCCTGGCCAAAGTCAGTAAGGATGACGAGCTTACTCAGGAACGGAATCTCTTCGATAAAGTGAAAGACATTTTCGGATAGATCGACTATGGGCCGAAGACGGTTCTTTGTCTCCGCGGAATCCATCCGGGATGGAGCCGCGTGTCTTCCGGATGACCAAGCGCATCATTTGCGCAATGTCCTGCGGCTGCGCAATGGCGACGTTGTGGAAATCTTTGACGGCAAAGGCGGCGGATACTCGGGCGAAATCGAGCTGCTGAAAACAGGTGTTTTTGTTCGGAGGCTGCGCCCCATCGCCGCTCAGGAATCGCGGGTACGGGTAATTCTTGCCGCAGCGCTGATCAAACCATCAAAATTCGATTGGATCCTTCAGAAGGCTACCGAGCTGGGTGTCCAGGAAATCATCCCTCTGAATACGCAGCGCAGCGACGTCGGCACCGGTGGAAACAAAACCGCCAACCGGATGCAGCGATGGGAACGGATTGTGATGGAAGCCTCGAAGCAGTGCCGCCGCTCTACCTTGCCCCGGATTCACGAGCCGCAATCCTTCGCGGATTTTCTCTCCGGAAAAGAATTTGCCTCCTGTACCAGATACATGTTGTATGAACAGGCACCGAACATTTGGAATCCCGGCACGGCAACGTTTTCCGAAGGCGTTGTCTTGGGCATAGGCCCGGAGGGTGGATGGGATGAGGGAGAAGTGGAGCTGGCGAAGACTGCCGGCTATGAGACATTCAGCCTCGGTCCATGGATCCTGCGCGCCGAGACGGCCGCCATCACCGCCATATCCATCCTCCAACATTACGTCAATCTCTCGACCCTCAATTCCTCCAGCAGAACGTAAGAAAGCATGCATGCAGGTGTGCGGGCTTCAGGTGCTAACTCCGGTTTTGAAACAGTCTCTTGAGCCGCAACACGTTCGTGTGAACAAAGCGGAAGTCGATTTGAGCTTTTGAGTTTATAATGCTTGCTTTCAGCAATATAAACAGCAGAAGTTTTGGGAGGACACGTGCGCAATCGGAAATGGATGCTGCTGGTGGTCTGCCTGATTTGTCCGGCGGAAGTTTGGGGACAAAATCGGCCGCTTAAATCAGACGACGCGGAGATACTGGATACCGGTCGCATCCGCGCCGAGATCGGGGTGGAATTCTTGCAGGGACAGCGCTATTCGATCTCCGGTCTGCGCGGCGACCTGATCAGGCTTGGTGTCGTAGGCATTCAGATAGGCGCGGGCGAATTCGCAGAGTTTCAGATGTCTGGCGTGATACAGGACTATTTGTCGGTCTCTGGTCGCACAGAACCGGTCGTCGCTCCTGAGTTTTCGGGAGACTCGACGAGCGATTTCGGCAATATCGTTCTGGGAACCAAGTTCAAACTCATCGCCGAGAAGGGAAAACGGCCGGCCTTGGCATTCAAATTTGCGGTGGAGTTGCCGAACGCAAACCAGGGCAGCGGTTTGGGGACGGATGAAACAGAGTTTTATTCGAGTCTCCTCTTTAAAAAGCGTTTCGGCCGGACGCAGATCCTCGCCGACCTGGGATTTGCCATATTGGGTTCTCCTGTTAACGCGGGCAAGCAGGCAGATCCATTGACCTATGGCGTCGCCGCGATCGTTCCGGTGCATCGCAACGTGAATCTCGTGGCAGAAGTCAGCGGCCGGCAGGGGCCGTCGGACCGACTGGGCAACGAAAATAAATCCCAGGTGCGTGCGGGAGTCCAGTTCCGCGCGGGCAGGATCCGATGGGATGTAGGAGGGATCGCGGGGCTTATGCGCTACGATCCAAAATCCGGCATCGCTTTCGGAATGACTTATGAGTTTCAGGCTTTTAATAAGAACAACTCCGCTGGCGCGATAAAGTTTGTAAGATAGCAGGATTCGATATTTGCCGGACGTCTGAGGAGCAGGGATGGAAAACCAGGTCCGCGAGAAGAAGAATGTCGCGGCAGCCTCGGTGGCGGCGGCTGTTTTTCTGACTGGTTCAAAGCTTGTCGTCGGACTGTGGACAGGCAGCCTGGGCATTCTCGCTGAAGCGGCGCATTCCGCGCTGGATCTGGCCGCGGCGGCAGTCACCTTGTTTGCGGTGCGAGTCAGCGACCGCCCCCCGGATACCTCGCACCTCTACTGACACGGCAAGGTGGAGAACCTCAGTGCCCTGTTTGAGACTCTGCTGTTACTGGTTACATGCATCTGGATCATTTATGAGGCGATCCAAAGGCTGTTTTTTGTCGCGGTAAAAGTGGACCCCAGCCTGTGGGCTTTTCTGGTCATGGGATTGTCCATCGTGATCGATCTCTCGCGCTCCAGGGCGCTCTCCCGGATCGCCAAAAAGTACAGGAGCCAGGCCCTGGAGGCTGATGCGCTTCATTTCAGCACCGATATTTGGAGCTCGATGGTCGTGATCGCCGGGCTGGCCCTGGTAAAGATCGGGGAGTATACGGGCAGCAAAAAGTGGACATTCGAGCGAGCGGACGCGATTGCCGCCCTTTTGGTGGCCGTGATCGTCGTCTTTGTCAGCATGAGATTGGGCCGGCGGGCTGTGGATGCGTTGCTGGACCGGGCACCCAGCGGATTGGCGGAACGGATTGCGCGTGCGGTGAACGGTATCGACGGCATACAAAAAGTCTCCCGTATCCGCGTGCGCGATATCGGCAGCCGCGTTTTTGTCGATTTGACGGTCGATGTGCCCAGGCGTTTTTCGTTCGAAGAAAGCCATCAACTGGTGCAGAGGGCAGAGGATGCCGTGCGCGGCCTGTGCGCGAATGCCGATGTCGTAATTCATGCGGAGCCTATCGCGGAACGGGAAGGCATCCTCGAAAAAATACATGCCGTTGCAGCCCGCGAACATGTTTTCGTTCACAATGTAACGACTCATTGGACGGATCGTGGCATGTGGATCAATCTGGATCTGGAAGTCGATCCCGGCTGCAGCTTCGAGAGGGCTCACGGGATGGCGAGCGATTTTGAAAGCCGGCTGCGCGAGGAGTTGATGGATGGAACAACAGCCGCTGCCATCGCCGATGTAGCGGTGCATATAGAACCGGGCAGCAACGAATCCGTCCAGGGCACCCCGATGGATCCGGCCAAGGCCGAGACCTACATTCAGAAAATCGTGGAGATCAGCCGGCAGCTGAAAGGAAGCGATGGCAGCCACCAGATAGAGCTGCACGAAGTGGGTGGCCGCGTGTATCTCTCTTTCCATCTCCTGATTCGTTCTGATATTTCAATTGCAGAGGTCCACAACATGGCGGAAGAGATGGAAAGCCGTCTGCGGCTGGAATCCCCCGAGCTCGGCCGCGTGGTCATCCACACGGAACCCTCGACATAAACCTATCGGCCGAACTCGATGCCTTTCCTTTCCCGCCCGAGCATGACCACAAAGATGCAGAGTACAAAGACGGTTAAGGCGGTCACCGCCATGGCGTTGGCGTAGTTCATGTGTTCCGCAAAAATGGCTTCCAGAAAGGCGACGCTGCCGGCTATGAGGACGCCGCATTGATAGGCAAATCCCGGGAAGAAGCCGCGAACACTGTCAGGGGAAAGCTCCGTGATGTGTGCCGGGATGATTCCCCAAGCCCCCTGAACCATGAATTGCATCAGAAACGCTCCGAGGGCGAGAAGCGCAAGGGAGGGCGCATAGGCCCATAGAGGGATGACAAGGATCGCAAGAGACAGGGCCGTCGCGATACTCCTTCTGCGCCCGAAATGGTCGGAAAGGAGGCCGAAGCAAACACCTCCCGCAATCGCGCCGAAATTGGAAATCATGGTCACGATGGCCGTGAGTTGAGGCGAAAATCCCCGGTGCTTTTTGAGAAATGTAGGGAACATGTCCTGCGTTCCATGCGCCACAAAATTCATCATAGTCATCAACGCCACCAGATAGAAAAACAGCTTGCGATGGCCTTCGGCTACACGCCAGGTCACGTCGGCCATAAAAGCTATCAGGGCGCCGCCTATAAGAAACATGCAGGCTCGCAGCAGAACGGTCCCCGCTGCTCTGTCGGACTGCCAAAACGTCATGCCCGCTGCGCCCAAGGCAAGGTCGATCAGGGCGACAGCAGCGGCCAGCAACGCATATGCAGGAAAATGAGAGCGAACCGCAGACCATAGAGCGCTCCAATCGGTGCGCCGGCCTTTCGCCCACACTTCCGATTCCTTGACATTGCGGCGAATGAACCAGGCAAGAATGGCGGGAGCGCCTCCGATGAAGAACATCGCTCTCCAACCCAGAAAAGGGAATACAAAAAGGTACGCCAGGGACGCCATGAGATACCCGATCGCGTAACCTTCCTGAAGAACGCCGGATAGAATTCCCCGCCAGCGCGATGGAACGGCCTCCATTGCCAGCGAAGCCCCGACTCCCCATTCCCCGCCCATGCCGATGCCGAAGAGCGCCCGAAGAATAAGAAAGGTCGTATAGTTCGGAGCGAAGCCCGAGGCAATTTCAATAAACGAATAGAACGCGACGTCGATCATCAGGGGAATGCGTCTTCCATACCGGTCCGCCAATAGACCGAAAATAAATGCGCCTACAGGACGGAATGCGAGGGTTACGGTCAGGGTGAAAGCCATTTCGGCATAGCTGCGCTCGAAATCCCGGGAGATTTCCGTCAGCACCATGACGACAATGAAGAAATCAAAGGCATCCAGAGTCCAGCCGAGGAAGGAGGCTATCAGAGCATTGCGCTGATCTTTTCGCTTTTCTGCAGGTGTAACATCCACGGACGCAATTATGCCGGGCATCGGGCCAATACCTCGACAGCATCATGAATGGAGCGTGATCGATGTATTGTAGTACGCTGGCCTTGTTTTCTCACTAAATTTCTATCTCAACCAATCCGGGCGTGTGCGTTTGATTGCCGATTTTCGATTCCCGATTCCCGATATCGTGTATGGCAGGTGTGGTTCTTAATGCCGGCCAAGCCCACGGCCTCCGGCCGTGAAATCCTAACGGGCTAAACCGTTCCGGCGTGCCGATTGCATTAAAAAATGGCGGCGAATGGAAGGATTATTTTCGGGGTCGGGGTCGGTATCGGAATCGGGATCGAATGGGAAAATAGACAAAATTTGAACGTGCAAGGAAAGAATGCATGGCTGAATGCCGATACCGATTCCGACCCCGAGTGTCGCAGCATCTCTCCCGGTTTCACGGGACAGGCCAAAGCCATGCCTTCCAGGCGTAATTGATTACTCAGGAATCAGGAATCAGCAAAGAACATACTTGCGATCCCTCATCCGGATGAAGTAGGAGCCGTCTGTAGGATCATGCTGCAGGCGCTCGGCGAGTTCATAGTAGGCCGGCCTTGAAAAGCGCGCTTCAAACAGGCCCCCTTTAATTCTGCAGTAAGGAATATGATTTGCTCCGATCCGGAGAGTGCCGGGATCGAACATCTCCGCACTCCCATCGGATAAGAAAAGCAGGGCGGAATCCTCTGCGTCTCCGGCCTTGCCCCACCGGAGCGCCCATATTATATGTGCCGTATCCTCGACTTCCACGCGACAACGCTGGCCGCCAATTTCAATGAAATACCTTCCGGACGCATCCTGGCAAAGGTTGCGGTAAAACAGGTCGATAATCTCCTGCCGGACCATTTTTGTTTCTCTATAATACCAGGAGCCTTCCGTATCGATCCGGATGTCACTGCCTGGAATCGAGACGCTGCGCATGCCGCCTTGTTCTTTCATGATGAAAAATCCCGTTGCTCCTCTCCTTGCGTTACGGGAATATAATAGCCCCAAGAACTCAATAGTAGAGGTATTGTATGGAACATCGTATCATGCTTATTGTGGCCAACGAACCAGGCGCAGGGCTGGAGAGGGAATACAACGATTGGTACACAGGGAAACACATCCCGATGATGTTCGCGTTTCGCGGATTGAAGAGGGCGAGCCGGTACCGCCTGTCCGGCGAAAACAGAGAGTGCTCCAAATACCTTGCGATCTATGAGTTTGACAGCAAGGAAGATATGCAGGCTTTCCTTGGGAGCCCTGAGTATGCAGCAGCCGTAAAAGACTTTGACGAGAAATGGAAGGGCGGAGGATTTGCGGCAAAGTGGGGTGCTTCTTACGAGCTCATGAAGACGTGGGAAAAAGTGGAAATTTCGGGTTCCTAATTCTTTATCGGGTGAGCAAATGAACACATTCAGATATTCCGTATTTTTCTTGATTGCAATCCTCGGCATGGTTGCCTTCATGCAGATCAATAGCCAGGATACCCCCAGGCTCGGCAAGGACTCTGTCAAGAAGGTAATTGCCGCCATGACGCTTGAGGAGAAGGCGTACTTCGTTACAGGTCGAGGAATGAGAATAGCGGGCGTTATCGATACGACCAATCCATCCACGACTCCGGGCGGTCCCGTTGTTGGAGAGACAAAAGACCTTGTGGAAGGCGCCGCTGGAACCACGTACGAAATACCCAGGCTGGGCATTACCGCAATGGTTATGGCCGACGGCCCCGCCGGCCTGCGCATCAGCCCCAATCGGAAAAACAGCAACGATTCTTTTTATTGCACCGCTTTCCCTGTCGCTACGCTTCTGGCATCCACCTGGGACACGGATCTTGTATACAGGATCGGACAGGCCATGGGCAGGGAGGTGCTGGAATACGGAGTCGATTTCCTGCTGGGCCCCGGGATGAATCTTCACCGTAATCCGCTTTGCGGCAGGAATTTCGAATACTATTCAGAGGATCCGCTGATTGCCGGCAAAATGGCCGCCGCAATGATCAATGGCGTCGAATCGCAGGGGGTGGGTACTTCCGCGAAGCATTTCGCAGCCAACAACGCGGAAACGAACCGGAATGCTTTGAATACGATCCTGAGCGAGAGAGCTCTAAGGGAAATCTACCTCGAAGGATTTCGCATCGCCGTCGAGGAGGCACAGCCGCAAACGGTGATGTCTTCGTACAACCTGATCAACGATGTGTATGCCTCGGAGAGCCACGATCTGTTGACGAAGATACTTCGCGACGACTGGGGATTCAAAGGGTATGTTATGACGGACTGGTTCGGCGGCAGCGATCCCGTTGCTCAGATGCAAGCCGGCAATGACCTTATAATGCCGGGAAGCCCGGATCAGGCAAAAGCAATCATGAAGGCTGTGCGCGAAAAGAGACTCGCCGAGTCGGTGCTGGACCGGAATATCGAACGGATCCTCAATATCCTCGTTCAAACTCCGCGATTCAAAGGCTACAAGTACAGCAATAAGCCTGACCTGAAAGGCCACGCGGTCGTTGCGCGTCAGGCCGCCGCCGACGGCATGGTTCTGCTGAAGAATGCAGACGCGACGCTGCCACTGCCTGCGAGTTCGAAAAATCTTGCCGCGTTCGGCAATACTTCCTATGAAATCGTCACGGGGGGCACGGGCAGCGGTGATGTTAACGAAGCCTACAGCGTATCGCTCGTGGATGGATTAAAAGGCGCCGGATTTGCCGTCAACGATGGATTGCGGGCGGCTTACGGCGATTATCTCCGGACGGCCAAGGCGAAAAGTCCGCAATCCAAACCCCTCTCGCCGCGCGCGCCCATCCGTGAAATGCTCGTAAATCCTGCCATGGCGGCCGGAAGCGCCGCGGGAGCGGATGCCGCTCTGATCACGATCGGCAGGAACTCCGGAGAGGGATTTGACCGCAAAGAAGAGAACGATTTCAATCTCACGCAGGCGGAAAAGGATCTGATCAAGAGCGTTGCCGATGCATTTCATGCCAAAGGCAAAAAGGTCGTCGTGGCGTTGAATATCGGGGGAGTCATTGAGACGGCGAGCTGGAAGGATATGCCGGATGCGATTTTGCTGACATGGCAGGGTGGGCAGGAGGCAGGCAACTCCATTGCCGATGTGCTCTGCGGTAAGGTAAATCCATCGGGCAAACTCGCTTCGACGTTTCCTGTCAAGTATCAGGATGTGCCTTCAGCCAAAAACTTTCCCGGCGTCGCCCTTCAGCCTGAGCCCAAACAAGCGGGTGCGGCCGATAAGGATATGGACGCCGCATTCAAACGAGTGCGACCTTCAAAGGTTGTGTATGAGGAGGGAATATACGTAGGATACCGCTACCATGAATCCTTCGGCGTGGTTCCGTCCTATGAATTCGGCTACGGCTTGTCCTATACCACGTTTGAATTCGGCAATCTGTCGCTGAGCTCGAAGAGGTTCTCGGGAAAGATCACGGCCACAGTGCAGGTGAAGAACACTGGGAAGGTCGCCGGCAGAGAAGTGGTGCAGCTGTACCTGACTGCTCCGGTGGGCAAACTTCACAAGCCTGCTTTGGAACTGAAGGGATTCGCCAAGACGCGCTTGTTGCAGCCGGGCGAGTCGCAAACCCTGAGTTTCGAGATCGGCCCGCACAGCCTGGCATCTTTCGATGCGGCTGTCTCGAGCTGGATTGCCGAAGCCGGCCAATACACGGTGAAGATTGGAGCTTCCTCAAGGGACATCCGGCAGACGGCAAACTTCACGCTGGACAGGGAGCTGACGGTGAAAAAGGACAGCGTTGCGCTGGTTCCCAAAGAACGGATCAACGAACTCAAGAAGTGATTCGAAATTCGAGATTTGAAATTGGCCGCGGCAGCGGCGGGATGAATGTAGCCGGGCCTTTCAAGGCCCGGAACCTGGAGGCAAATGAAGATTGCGTTGCGGCCGGCGACGCTTGAATTCATCCGTGGCTGACCGCGACGGATATTGATGGTTTCCGATTTCCCGGCCTTAACCCGCATTATTCATGAGGGTTCGTAGCGAGGAGGCGCAGACGGGCATGGATACAAGGCGCGCGACCAAGGGCCCCGCAGGCGTACTCGACAGTACGTCGAGGAGCCCGACGGAGCGCAACGCAGCAGGCATGCCCGGATCCGCCTCCGCAGTAGAAGCTTCATGAATAATGCGGGTTAAAAGTCCGGGCTGCCATCAACTGGCCGCTGCCGCGGCCAATTTCGGGATCCGGGCTAAAAACTCACATTCGAGATCTTTCAATCTCGGATCTCGAATCAGTCGAGTGTTTTGTGGAACCGGATGACGCTCAGGCTCAGGATTATTGTGCCGTAGACGGCCAAGACAAGCATCTGCGGCCATAAAACGGAAATGCCTGCGCCCTTGAGGAAGATGCCGCGCACGATCTCCATAAAATACCTGACGGGATTCAGGTACGTCAGGTACTGTACGGCGACGGGCATGTTGCTGATCGGGAAAGCGAATCCGCTCAACATGAAGGCCGGAGTCGTGATGAAGAAGGATCCCAGGTTGGCCTGCTGCTGTGTGTTGGATATGGTGGAAAGGTACAAACCTGCGCCCAGACTTGGCATGAGGTACAAAAGAGAGCAGAAGAGCAACAGCAGGAAACTGCCCTGAAAAGCGATATCGAACAGGAGAATTGCGGCGACCGTCACGATCATCATGTCGACGAGCCCGATCAGAGCGAAGGGGAGCGTTTTGCCCAGGATCAGTTCGATCGGCCGCATGGGTGTTACCATCAACTGTTCCATCGTGCTGATTTCCTTCTCGCGAATGATCGCCCCTGCGGTCAGCATCATTGTCAGCGTCAGGAGAAGGTTGGCCACTACTCCGGGAATGAAAAAATTGCGACTGCGCAAATCGGGATTAAACCAGACGCGTGTACTGGGCACGATCTGCCCCTGGCCGGCGCCTGAGGGTGCAGGATCATGCAAAGTCCCCTTTATCCTTTGCTCGTGTTTTGTAGAATTCCACGAGACATCCTCCGCATAGCCGGCGATTGTGCCGGCTGCGTAAGCGGAGACCAAAGAGGCTGTGTTCGAGTTTGTGCCGTCCAGCAATACCTGGACCTGCGCGGCGCCGCCGCGCGCCAGTTCCCGCGCAAAGGTCGGCAGTACGGAAACCACGGCGTGAACTTCGCTGCGGTCGAGAAGCCGCTGCACCTCTTCTTCACTGCCGGGTAACGCCACCACTTCGAAGCGTCCGGATCCCTCAAAACGGGCCCGCAGAGCACGGCTTTCCTGAGTCTGGCTCATATCTCTCCACGCGATGCGCACATGCTCCACGTCCAGCGTCACGGCGTACCCGAATATGACCAACTGGATCAAGGGCGCCACAAACACCATGCCCCGCATGCGGCGTTCGCGCAGCAGTTGTATGAATTCCTTTCGCAGGATGACGCGGATACGCTCCCACATATTCAAGCAACCTTCTGTCTCTTCAATTTGCGGACAGCCAGCAGGTAGACGATCAAGGCGAACGTCGCCATGAAGAGAAGCTGATTCCCGATGATGCTCATCCCGGCCCCCTTCAGAAACAGAGCTTTCAGGGTTGTGACAAAATAGCGCGCTGGGACGATGATGCTGATGATCTGGAGAACCTTCGGCATGGTGTCGATGGCGAAAACAAATCCCGACAACAGGAAACTGGGGAGAAATGTTATCAGCATGCCCCATTGAAATGCTTCTACCTGGGTGCGTGCCCCGGCGGATATAAGGATGCCCAGGAACAATACGATGCAGATGAACAGGCAGGTGGATACGGCGAGCAGCAGGATGCTGCCCCGGAACGGCACGGCAAAGATCGTTACCCCGACCACCAGCGCTATAATGGAATCCGCTACTCCCACGACAAAATATGCCAGCATCTTGCCGATCACCATTTCGGAGGGGCGCAGCGGCGTCGAAAGAATCTGTTCCATGGCGCCCATTTCCCATTCTCGCGCGATGGTTAGCGTGGTCAACATGCCCGCCAGAATCATGAGGATTACGGCGATCAGCCCCGGGACGACGAAGTTTCTGGATTGAAGCGAACTGTTGTACCAGACGCGTATGCGCGCGTCCACGGACGGTCCCGCGGGGATCCCGGCGGGGCCTTGAGCCCCGATCCGCGCCGAATAGGATCTTGCGACGCTTTCGGCATACCCCATGGCGATGGAGGATTTATTGGAGTCGCTACCGTCCACAAGGAACTGCACCCTGGCGTTGCGTCCCTCGAGGACATCGCTGCCGAAGCCTCTGGGGATCACGATGCCGATAAGAATTTCGTTTTTGTCGATAGCGCGCTCGATGGGCGCATAGGAGACGGCGAAGCCGCGGATGTCGAAGTATCGGGATCCCTGGAACTGACGCGTCATTCCGCGGCTGATAGCGGTGCCGTCCTGATCGCATACCAGTGCCGGGATGCGGTCCACGTCCAGGCTCAGCGCGTAGCCGTACAGCAGAAGCATCATGAAAGGCATAGCCAGTGCGAGGGCCAGGCTACGGCCGTCGCGCGTTATGTGGTGCAGTTCCTTTTTGAAAATCGCGCGGGTGCGGCGGTAAGTCATGCGATGTTCTTTTCCTCGGCCTCTATAAGGGCCACGAACACGTCTTCCAGGGAAGGCTGGATCGTTTCGAGCCTGCGAATCCCGACACGCTTTTCCGCCAGCCCGCTCCGGATCGCCTGCATGGCGGATAGCGGTTCGTTCACTGAGACGTGCAGCCCTCCTCCGAAAACGGCCACGTCCCGGACGCCCGGAACATGTTCCAGCGCACGCATCGTTTCCAGAGGCGCGGACGTTTCGAGCAGCAGCAGCGAATGCCCACGCAGTCCTGCACGCAGATCCACCGGCGTTCCCAGCGCGATCACTTTTCCCCTGTACATCAACGCCAGGCGGTGGCAGTACTCGGCTTCATCCATGTAATGGGTGCTGACAAAAATTGTGTGGCCTGTGCCCGCAAGGTCGCGTATCAGATCCCAGAATGCGCCGCGTGCGATCGGGTCGACTCCCGAAGTCGGCTCATCCAGAAATAAAATCGGCGGATCGTGCAGGATTGCGCAACCGAGGGCGAGACGCTGTTTCCATCCGCCGGAGAGCGTCGCCGTCATCGCGCTGCACCGCTCGCCTAGGTTGGCCATTTCGAGCGCATACTGCTTGCGCGAGGGACGCTGCGCGCGGGGAACGCCGTACATCCCAGCAAAAAAATCTATGTTCTGTTCCACCGTCAGGTCGTCGTAAAGCGAAAACTTCTGGGACATGTAGCCGATGTTCTGGCGCACCCGCTCGGGCTCGACGGCGACATCGAGTCCCTGCACCAGGGCACGGCCGGAGGTGGGCGTCAGCAGTCCGCAAAGCATCCGTATTGTCGTGGACTTGCCCGCCCCGTTGGGGCCCAGAAAACCGAAGATTTCTCCCTTGCCCACCTGCAGGGATACGTGATCTACGGCGATGAAAGATCCGAAAGCTTTTACCAAAGCGTCCGTTTCCACTGCCCAGTCGCCCATCATCCCTCCGGTGTTTCCGCGGCGCGCACGGTCCGGACGAATACGCCTTCCATGTCGGACGCTCCTGTAGCGCGCTTCAGGGCTTCCGGCGTGTCGCAGCGTATGAGCCTGCCGCGGTGCATCAGCCCCACCCTGTTGCAGCGCTCCGCTTCGTCCAAGTATGCGGTGGTCATCAGTATCGTGATCCCGTCCTTGAGCAGCTGGTAGAGAATCGCCCAGAAGTCGCGTCTCGAGACGGGATCGACGCCGTTGGTGGGCTCATCGAGAAACAGGATCTGCGGGCGGTGAAGAAGAGTGCACATGAGCGCCAGCTTTTGTTTCATTCCTCCCGAAAGGCGGCCGGCCAGCCTGTCCTGGAACTGCTCCATGCGGGTCATGTGCAGGAGTTGCGACGACAGCGTAGCACGTTCGGCTCCTAAAATGCCGAACAGATCGGCGTAGAAGTCCATGTTTTCCCGAACGGAGAGGTCCTGATACAAACCAAACTTTTGCGCCATGTATCCGATGCGGTCTTTGACGGATTGCGGTTCACGGACGACATCGTGGCCGGTCACCCGTGCGTTGCCCTCGCTGGGGTCCAGCAGACTGCACAACATGCGCAGCGTCGTGGTTTTCCCGGCGCCGTCCGGCCCTACGAGCCCGAATATTTCACCGGGAGCGATTGCAAGGTCGAGATGATGGACCGCCAGAACCTCTCCAAACCGGCGCGTTAGGCCGTGTGTTTCAATGATTGGTTCCATCCTCTACTCCAGGGAGAGCACGGCGTCCGCCGGCATGTTGGACTTCAGCTCATGCCGGGGATTATCAAGATCGATCTTGATGCGATAAACGAGCTTTACGCGTTCTTCCTTGGTCTGAATCTGCTTGGGAGTGAATTCGGCCTCGGAGGCGATGAAACTCACGCGGCCCTCATATTCTTTTTTGGGATAGGAATCCGTTGTTATCTTAGCCCTGCTGCCGAGCTTAACGCGGCCCAGGTCGGTTTCGTTAATGTACGCCCGGAGCCAGGGGTGATCTATATCTCCTATAGCGACGACTGTGGTGCCCGCCGCCAGCACTTCGCCGACATCGGCGGCTTTGACAAGAACAACGCCGTCGACGGGCGAATACGCTATTGTGTCGTCAAGCTGCGATTCGATCAGCGCAAGGTTGGCGCCGGCGCGCGCAATCTCGGCCCGGCGCAGGGGCAATTCCTGTTCGCGCCGCTTGATTTCGAGCGTATTGGATTCGGCCATCTTGAGCGCCGCGCGGGCCCGCTCCACTTGAGCCGAGGCAGCCTCTATCTGTTCGATGCGGGGGCCGGCCAGAACGAGGGCCTGGCGCTCCTTCGCCTGTTTCAGCATGGCTTCAGAGCCCTCCCAGCGGCTGCGATACTGATCATACTGGGCCGTTGAAATGTCGTCGTTCTTATACAGCGTCTGCGCGCGATCCCAGTCGCGTTTGGCACGGTCGAACTCGGCTTGGGCGGAGTCCACCGCGGCTTTTGCCTCCTGGATTTCCTGCGGACGCGAGCCGTTTTTCATTTCCTGAAGCCGCGCCTGATAGGAGTTCAGATCGGCGCTTCGCTGATCGAGATCTGCCGCCAGGTTTTCCGTTTGCCAGGCGAGCGCGGTTTCCGCTTGCGCCAGCAGGGCTTTGGACGATTCCAGCGCCGCGGCTTCGCGGTCCCGCTGCGCCATCAGCTGATCACGGTCGAGGCGCGCGATCAATTGTCCTTTCTTTACGGCATCGCCTTCGTCGACGGTGCGCTCTATCAGCCTGCCCGGGGTTTTGAATGCGATATTCACCTCGGTCAGTTCAATGTTTCCGGAAACGACGATCTGGTCCTTGGCGTTTTTGCCGGACCTGCCCGAAAACAGCAGGAAAGCCCCAAACGCGGCAAGCAATACGAGGATTACTATCAGAATTCGTTTTCGCATCGGATCTGCTCTCCACTCGTGTGGTGAGTTATAACAGGAGCGCCCCGACGGGCACCCCTATTGTACACTTTTCCTCACTTGACCCATCGCCTGTTCCAGGTCGATGCGGGCCAGGTTGTAATTGTAAAGCGCTTCCGTCTGGTTGTCTCTTGCGCGCTCGAGACGCGTCTGTGCGTCGGTCACTTCTAGTCCGAAGGTGACACCCGCCTCATAGCGGCGCTGCGCTTGCGCCAGTTCATTTTCAGACAGCTGCAGTCCTTCGCGCGCGACCTTCACCTGCTCATCGGCCGATCGCAGGGCGTCGAGCGCCAGACGGATGTCCAGCTCGATCTGCTCTTTGAGCTCCTTGGTGCGCACCTTTTCGGCCCGGAATTGGGAGACGGCCTCAGCCCGCCGATAGTCCCGGCGGCCACCGTCGAATATCGGGACGCGTAGCGTCAGCCCGACGACGCGTGTTGGAAGGGCATTGTCAAAGCCCGAGCCGACAGATCCATAGTCCCCGAATGCGGAGAGGGAGGGCAACCGTTCCAGTCTCGTGGCACTGGCCGAGAGCCTTGAGCTCGCCTCACGCTCCAGCTGCGCTTTAAGATCAGGCCTTTCGGATATCGCCCCGGCCATCGCATTTTCGAGCGTTATCGGATCTATAGGCGCGTATCCGAGTTTGTCGGTGAGATCCAGCGTTGTGTCCAGAGGCATGTTCATGGCGCGCAGGAGTTGCAGATGCGCGCTGCGGCGGATATTCCGGGCGACAAGCAGACGCTGGCGATCGTTGGCAAGCTGCACTCGGGCGCGAGTGATTTCAATCCCCGTGCCTGTGCCCGCCCCTTTCTGGTTTTCTGCCTGCTTCAAAACGGCCTCCGACAGCGTGGTGTTCGCTTGCGCCGTCTCCACGTCGGCATCGGCGCGGATGGCAGTCAGATAAGCCCGCGCCACCCGCGCAGCGACGGCTTCCGCGGCGCTGTCCAGATCGGCGCGGGCTGCGGATGTCCCAGAATGAGCCGCCTGAAGGCGGCGGATCGAGCTTATATCAAAAATGGTTTGCGATGCGGAAACACGCGCGTCCATTACAGTGAAAGGCCCTACGAGGGATGGGAACGCGAAGGAATATCCCGGGATCGTGGGGATGTCGAATCGCAGGCCGTTTGCCCGCAGGTTCAATGTCTGATTACGGTATGCCAGAGATGAAGATATGTCGGGTAGCAATGCCGCTCTTGCCTGGGAACAACGTGCCTGCGCCTGCTTCAGAGTTTCGCCCGAGATCTGCATTTGCGCATTCCCTTCGGGAGAAAGCGCTATTTGCACGGCCCGATTCAAGCTCAGAGCGAGCACCGGGGAGTCCGCCGCTTGCTCGGCGGCAAAACCGGAGGTTGCGAACAACAGCAGAACGATAAATAGATGCTTCATTGTTATACCTCGATCTCTTTCTCCCTTGTTGCGGGAGCGCGGAAGCCGTTGCTTACAAAGGCCACCAGCCGGGTCGCCATGACTGTGGGAGGCTCGGTCGTACCTTCCTCAGACAGATCCGGCTGCGACGTCAAGGCATACGCCATTGCGCCCAGGGCAAAATGAGTCTTCCATGCGAGCTCTTTTGGCGAAAAATGCGGAAGCGCTCGATGAAGGGCCGCCAAAAATCTGGCTATCATCGGCTGAAAATTTCGTCTGGCTATTTCAGACAGGAGTCTTTCGGAATGCACTCTTCCCATTAGTTTTGCGAACTGGGGCTGGCTCTCAATCAGGAGGGCGGCGGGAAGGATGAACGCCACAAGAATCTTTTCAACGGAGACTGGTTCTGGATTCGCTTCTGCTTCAAATTGCTTCAGGAGTTCCAGCCTGCGCTCGTTCACCGGCCCCGCCTTTCGCATGATCACCTGATCCAGTAACTCTTGCTTTGATCCGAAGTGGTAATGGACCGATGCCAGGTTTACCTGAGCCTCAGAAATGACATGCCGCAGAGAGGTGGCCGAATATCCGTTTTCGGCGAAAAGCCTTTCCGCCGTATCCAATATCCTCTGCTTCGTATCATTCATACGTTTAATTAAATCATACGTATGACTTATGTCAATAAATAATTTCGGTGACAGTCACCATAACTCCGAAATTCTATCTGCCCATAAACAAACGGTTTTTGAAAATATGGTTACTTTTCTTCCCAGAAAGGAAAAAAATTGTCATGGCTGTATAATATGGATTTATATGTGTTTATAAGTTTTTATGAATGATTTAATTTGGGAGTTATAGTGACTGTCACCGAAATTGGATTTAAAGTTTTGTGCCTCGATGGTCGATGTATTAGCTTGATTAAAATTGGAGGGAGTATGAAGTTTCGCAAGGAATTGGTGGGAGGCACCACGGTTACCCTTATTCTCTCGGCATTAAATTGCGGGCCTGCTCATGGGTATGAAATTGTCCGCAAGGTCAATGAATTGTCCAACGGAATTTTTGAATGGCAGGAAGGCACCATCTACCCCGCGCTTCACAAACTGGAAGCGAAGGAATTCATCCGCGGACAGTGGGTGGAGGCCTCGAATGGAAAAATGAGGCGCGTGTACACGCTAACCGACGAAGGCAAGCGCGCGCTTTTATCCGAAGCCACGAAGTGGAAAGTTTACTCCAAAGCGGTAGAGAGTATTCTGGAGGCTTCCCATGCGTGATATCGATTCGTTGATCCGCGAATACTGCGCCGACAACTTCCCTCGGGAATCTGCTTGGATATTACTCCTTCGCCGCTACGCACCAAAGCTTACGAATCGTCTGGATAATGCTACGTCCATACGTAAGGAATTCGAGTGCCACCTGCAGGATTCCTATGAGGCCAATCTTTCCAGAGGCGAAATTCCCGAAAAGGCCTGGAGGCTGGCGCGCGATAGTTTTGGCGACATCGAGCTGCTGGCGCAGGAAATCCGCCGGGCGCGCGCTCATTCCCTTGAATGCCTGGCCATCCGCGCGCTGGCGCTCCTGGCGCTAATCTGCATCCCATGGGGCAGGAATGCCCGAATTGAAATAGTCACGTTCTTCCACCCGCCTTCTTTGGGGCTCATGGCTGCCTGTGCCCTTGCGGGTTTTCTGTTGACGCGCAAATGCGACCGCCCTTCGCTTCGCAGATATGCTCTCTGCGGCGCCTGGATCGGCTTGATCTGGGGCCTGTTCCGGATTTTCATAGTGCAGGCTGAGCCAGCGGAAATTGGCGCGCCGATTGCCATGATTCTCCTGTCAACTTTCTATGGACTGTTCTTCGCAGCACCCGCCTCCCGAGGCGCGATGGCCGCACTTATGTTGGCATTCTGCCAGTTTGGAGTCCTGGCATCGCTCGCTCGTCTGGGGATCCTTTCTCTGCAGCCCGGCGCGGTTGACGCCGCGTTTCTGAAAATGGTGGCGGCGTTTTCTGCGGTAGCCGCTCTTGTCGGCCTGGTTGCTTTCGACATAAGAAAGTTGCATCTGCGGCTTGCAGGAGTCGCGGCCTTCGGCATGGTCTTTGCCTACATTAAGATCCTGAGTAATCTGACTCAGCCCCAGGCCGCGTATTTTAATTTTATATGCGCCACCGCCATTCCGCCTTTGGTAGCCGTGCTTATCGCGCTGCCAATCCGCCGGCTGCAGGAGCACTTGCTGAAAAGAGCACATTAGCGTGAATCCCTGGAGGCCGGGACCATGTGAATTTGCTTGCGCTTCATTCCTTGCGGGAATAGATATATTTATTCCACGATTCTTCAATTTTCAACAGAGGGGAAAGCCATGCACAAACTAGCTGCAGTTGTCGCAGTAGGAATGCTTTTCACCGGAATAGCGGCCGCTCAAAGCGGAAACGCCCAATGCGACCGGTCATGCCTCAAGGACTTCGTAAATCGATACCTGGCCGCCATGGTGGCGCACGATGCTTCCAAGGCTCCGTTTGCAGCAAATGCAAAGTTTACCGAAAACGCCAAGGTCCTCTCTCTGCCGAGACCCGCGGAAGGCCTCTGGGCCAGTGTGACCAGCCTTGATCCCTACAAATTTTATGTGGCCGATCCCAAAGCCGGACAAGCAGCCTTCGTCGGCCTTATTAAAGAAGGGGACAAAACGGCGCTGCTGTCAATGCGGCTCAAGATCGAGAACCGCAAAATATCCGAGGTCGAATCCGTAGTTGTGCGGAACATGAACGAAGGAAATCTCTGGGCCTATAAAACTCCGCCGGCGGAATTCAGTCGCGCCCTCGCTCCTGAAGAAAGAGTATCCCGGGAAGAACTAGTCCGGATATCCAGCGTATATTTTGACGGCATCGTGAAAATCAACAGCAAACTCGTCCCCTGGCATGACGAATGTTATCGCCTGGAAAACGGCATGTGGACCGCCGGCCCCAAACTGCCTCCCGAAATAGCTGTCCATGAACCGAAGAACGCCGCTGCGCCCAAAATGCCCGGTCCCGGATCCGCGGGAGCCTTTGGCCGCGGTCGCTGCGCCGAAGCATTCGATTCCGGCGTTTTTGCCCTCATCGAGAGCATCGAGCCGCGCCGCACGCCTGTCGTGGACGAAGAACGCGGCGTGACCTGGGGCGTCTATATGTTCAACCATCCGGGAGTGGAAACCGTCAAGATGCCGGACGGCAGCATACAAAAAGCGGCCTATTTCGCCGGCCAGCCGAACAGCATGCCGATGTCCGAGCTGTTTAAAATCAAAGGCGGCAAGATACGCGATATTATGGCCATCGGCGTGATCAACAAGTACAAGAGCGGTAGTGGCTGGGAATAGCCGGGTGGCATCCCGGATCGGACTGTGGACGGCGGACGTCTTCCATGATAGCCTTCGCAATCATGAAAGCTCCGGTTTTTTCAGGCGGCGCACTCGAACTCATCGGCAATACTCCCCTGGTGCGGTTCCGGAGAATCTGTCCAAATCCCAACGTCGAAGTCTGGGCCAAGCTCGAATGCACCAATCCCGGCGGATCGGTGAAAGACCGCATCGCCAAATCCATGATCGAAGCCGCCGAGGCGTCGGGCGAACTTACTCGCGAAAAGGTAATTCTCGAGGCGACCAGCGGTAACACGGGCATCGGCTTGGCTTTGGTGGGCTCTGTAAAAGGATACAAAGTTCTCCTCGCCATGAGCGAAGCCGTAAGCCAGGAGCGCTGCCAGATCCTGTCAGCCCTGGGAGCCGATTTTTTGCGGACTCCGGCGCATCTCGGCACAGATGGCGCCATCGAGGCCGTGTACCGCCTGCAGCGCAGGGATCCCGGAAAGTACTATATCCCCGACCAGTACAACAATCCCGCCAATCCGCTTGCGCACTACCACGCTACGGCGCCCGAAATCTGGGAGCAGACGGAAGGCCGCATCACGCACTTCGTCGCAACGCTGGGCACCTCCGGAACGCTGATGGGAATGAGCCGCCGGCTCAAGGAACTCAATCCGAACGTCCGTATTATCGGAGTGGAGCCCTACCTCGGACATAAAATCCAGGGGCTCAAGAATATGAAAGAAGCCTACCGGCCCGGCATTTTCGACCGCAAGCGCCTGGACGAAAAAGTGAATGTAAAAGACGAGGACGCGTATGAAACCTCGCGCCTTCTTGCACGGGAAGAAGGGCTGTTTGTGGGCATGAGTTCTGGCGCGGCAGCCTACGTCGCGCTGCAGCTGGCCAGAGAGCTGCGCAGCGGCGTTATTGTCGTGATGCTGCCGGACGGAGGCGAGCGCTATCTCAGTACAACGCTTTTCCGAAGTTCGGCGCCTGTTGCGCATCCGGAACCGAAGCTCGAACTCTACGACACGCTGACGCGTGCGCAGAGGCCGTTCCAGCCTCTGGTGCCGGGCAAAGTTTCGATGTATTCCTGCGGACCCACGGTCAACGCCGCGCCCACGCTCGGCCTCCTGCGGCGCGTGATCGTAGCCGACCTCCTCCGTCGCTGCCTTGAATTTTGCGGATTTGAGGTCAAGCATGTGATGAACGTGACAGACCTGGACGACAACACCATTCAGGAGTCCATCAAGCGCGGGATTTCGCTGAAAGAGCTGACGGACCGGTACGTGAACGAGTTCATGGAATACCTGGATCAGCTTGCCGTCAAGCGTGCATGGAAATATCCACGAACTTCGGAGCACATAGACGACATGGTAGCGTTCACGCGCCAACTGATCAGCAAAGGATTCGCATACGAAAGGCTCCGCAGCGTGTATTTCGACATAGGCAAGTTTGCGAAATACGGAGCCTTGAGCGGCCTGAACCTTTCCAAAATCAGGATTGGATCGACAGTCGACCTCGACGAGTACGATAAAGACGATCCAAGGGACTTTACCCTGTTCAAGAGATCCACGCTTGCCGAGATGGCCCGGGACATATTCTATGAAACGGACTGGGGCAACGTCCGGCCAAGCTGGCATGTCCAATGCGCTGCCATGTCGATGCACTACCTCGGGGAGGAGTTCGATATTCACACAAGCGGCACCGACATCCTTTTCCCGCATAACGAAAATGAGATTGCGCAATGCGCCTCTCTCAACGGGAAAGGACCGGCACGATACTGGGTGCATTCGGAACTCGTCCTCGCCGGGGGCAAAAAAATGTCCCGCTCGGTAGGGAACGCGGCAACTCTCAAGGATGTGATGAATCTGGGATACACCGCCCGCGAGGTCCGCTATCTGCTGCTGTCAACGCACTACCGGCAGCCTGTCGCTTACTCCGAAGAAAAATTGCAGGCGGCCAGGGCTTCACTGACTAGAATAGACGCTTTCGTCGGCAAGCTTCGGCGGTGTTCGGGCAAGCGAGGGAGTGATCTGGTCCGCGGTCTTGCCGAGGAAATGCTCGCCTCATTCGGGATGGCGATGGAGTCAGATCTGAACGTCCCAATGGCGCTTGCGGCGATCTTTACCATGATTAGAACTGCGAATCCGCATTTCACCAGGGGGGGAATTTCCAAAAGCGATGCATCCTTGATTCTCGAAGCACTGGAAAAAATTCATTCCGTTCTCGCGATTTTCGATTTCGGCACCGCCGGGATCGAAACAGAGGATCCCGAGATAGAGGCTATGGTAAGTCTCCGTGAGGATGCGCGGGAGCGCAAGGACTACGAGGAAGCGGACAGAATCCGCGAAGAGCTTCGCAAAAGAAACATTGTGATCGAAGACACCGTCTACGGCACCGTGTACTGGGTCGACAACCGGCCGCTTAAAAACTAAATGCCTGCAGGCAAATCCCTTTCCGGCCGGGCTTGTACTATTTGTCCACCCATCATGCCGGTGCGGGCTTCAATCCGCATAAACAGTAAATTTGAGAAGGTCCATTCAGGCGCAATCCGCAGGAGTCGATTCCTGCTATTGCCTGACCGGGGCAGTTGACGTGACAACTTCAAAAGCCGGCGGCGATTCCAGGTGTTTTTTTACAAGACACGACTCCGCGGCCCGGATCACGGCGGCTGCGTACTGTTGCGGGAATCCGGCGGGAAGGCGGATCTCCAGCATCACCTTGCTGGTCATCTTTGTTGCGGGATCGAGCTCCAGCTTTTGGATCAGCTTTATGCCCTCCATCGCAATTCCTCGCGCCCTGCAGAATCCCAGGACATAAAATCCCGCACAGGTCGCCAGAGAAGCCAGAAACAATTCAAACGGGGAGGGAGCCGAGTTCTCGCCTCCGTTTGCTGCAGGCTGATCGGTTGCTACCACGAATGGCCCGAAATGAGCATCTACGCGCGCCCCGCCGGGAAAATCAACAACAATTTCCATTTTTTCAATCCTTCCGATATTTGCATAAAAAATGACATTCAAGCCCACGGCTTGAATCAGTGCGCCAGGCTTCATCCGCCGCCGCTGGGCGCGCAATTAGACGTTCCAGGACCGCCGCTCTTTGACACTGCCGCAAAGCTGGAAATCTTTTTCTCCAACTTCCGGCTTTCGCATTTGGGACACGCTAATTTTGATATTTCCCCCGCCTTCAATACCAGGATTTCAAATGAAGCTCCGCACTCAAGACAGTCGAATTCGTATAGGGGCATGTATTTCTCCCTGATCCAGTGCTGACATCCGCCGGGAGCGAGGCCCCCTTAATGGACGTGCACTTGTAATACTAACATCGGTTTTGAAATGTGCCACCTTCGGAGAACAGGAAAATGGGCTCCGGCCAACCCCTGTTACCGGAGCCCTTCTTCTGCAGCAGGCTTTATGCGGGAACAGTCCGAAATATCGGGCTGTCTGATGTAGAAGAATTCAGGCAGATTTAATGAGAGCCAGATTTGAATGTGCTTCAATTCCTCCAAATGGATTCTTTCTCCTCTGATTATTTGTTCCGTCCGTTCTACCGGATTCCCAGTACTGCCATAACCTCCTATTTTTCCTTCAATTTGTAGTTAAAGATGTGAAGCTTGATCAGGCAATTGGTCGAAATACCCAAAACGGCATTCGCAGCACTAGCCAATATGCACTAAGTAGAAATACCCAATCCGGAACTTCTGGTTTGATTTCGGATTTACGATCACTGATTTCAAAGTCAGGTTTCCGCCAATCTGGGCAACGCGATCGGCAATTCGGAATCGAGTATCAAATGCCGCGGACTAAAGAATGCGGATACTGTGTTGGCGCAGCCAGCCGCTCCAGCCGTTCGGAAGGCTGATCTGGCACCAGTCGTTATTGAATCTGTACACCTGGACTCTGGTTCCTTCGTGAATCGTGAACACCGCGATGTTCTCAGGACCCGGGCCGCTTCGCACGTCCACTTTCTGCTCCACCACCACTGCCCTCTTGCGGAAGTCCTGATCATAGATTTTCCAGCACAGCGAACATGCAAAAACAACGGACAGCAGTCCGAGCCCGACGAAGGCCACGAGCAAACGAAAAGAACCACGGGGACTGCTGGAGAGCAAATACAGGGCAAAGAGAATGTTGGCCCCAACAAAGAATCCCAACACGATCCATGTTTCCTGCTTGATGGTGAAAATTCCCAGTGCGCGTGAGAGGATGCGCAGCGGCCAGGAGGAAGCGGCAACCTCGATGCGATCCACGGTCAGAAGGTTCGCCAGTTCAAGATTCTCCCGGATTTCCTTGTCTCCCGGCAGTCTCCGCTTTGCTTTCTCCCAGTAATAGATGGCGTCGCCGAGCCGTTTCTGCTTGAAGCAGGTATTGCCGAGGTTGTAATACAGCGGACCGCTGTCCAAACCTGCATTCAGAATCCGGCCGTAAAGCCGTTCCGCAGCCTCGTAATTGCCCCTTTGATATTCGAAGTTGCCCTGGGCGAAAACCTTTTCAGGAAATCCTTGATCGGGAAGGGCGTATAAATTGAAGGAAAACAGGCAGAGTACGAAAAGCAAAGATGCGGGAACGGCAAAAGATTTCTTGTGGCTGCCCTCCAGGGCTTCAATATTTTTACGTATACGGGCGCTCAACTCGCTTGTTTTGCCGTCGGAATCGGACGCACTGACAAACCTCCCAAAGTCGCATTCCCGGAGACAGGCCCTGGTTTCCTCAAAAATATCCTGGGGTACCGATTTTTTAATCAAGGTTCGCTCCAGGTTGTCCCCCGTCAACTCGATTTCCGCCATGCCGAACCTGTCGGTCAGGTAGCCGCAAAGGGCCTCGGATGCCTTGTCGTAAAACTGGCGCGCGTCCAACCGTCCCATCTTTTCGGCAGCCTGCAGACGTCCAAGGGCAGTACGCCGCGCTCGCCGGCCTCGCAAAACTCCGTCGTCTTCTGCGTTGTGGGCGTGTTGCCTCTGGTAATAAAACACTCCTGCATTAATAAGCAATGGAATGGCGACTATGAACCAGAGCCATACGGCGCGATACAGCGGTTTGCTCTTCTGTTCCCATTCCCCCGAAGACAGTTTTATGAAATTAATATCCGTGCCCCGCCGAATCAGGTCCTGTTTGTCGCTTCCCGAGAGGATTGAAGCGGACGCTGCGGCGTCAGTGCCTCGGACCACATTCAGACTCAACGGAGGGGTTGCGATCGTCTCGTAGGTATTGCGTTCCGTATTGAAGAAAGAAAATGAGATCGAAGGAATGGTTTGCAGGCCCGGTGCCTTGGGTACAATCACATATTCCCAGGTTTTATCTCCGCCGATCTGGTTGTCTGCCATGGCGCGAATGGAATCGGCTCGTTTCGAGGAATAGACTGTGAAATCGGGGATTGCCGGCATGGAAATGTCCGGAATCATCTTGAGATTCCCAATACCCGACAGCTTGACTTTGAGTGCCACGGCTTCGCCTGTCGCTGCCCGCGCTTTATCGATATTGGCGGTCAGGCTGAAAGATCCGACGGCGTTGCGAAAATCGGCAGGCTGTCCGGCAAGGGGAAATGGCTTTACGTCGAGAACGACCTCGTCGGTCTTACGGTAAAGGGTTTGCGTCCGGCCGAAAATGCCAAACAAATCGCCCCCGGCACCCGCCGAAACGGCGAAAGTGCTTGAGGGTATCTTCAGCTTTCCTGTGGCCGTGGCAAACAGCGCCTGCTTTTTGATGTTAAATGCCTGGTATTCGCGGCCGTTCACTACGCGGAGCACGCCTTTGGGATTTTTGTCCACCTCGATATCTTCCACCCAGAATCCCGACAACGGCGGACTTTCCTGAAGCTGAATTCCGTTAATTCCGACCTGCGTGTACAGCTGGTACGACAGCGTTACCTGTTGCCCGGGGCAGGCCGACGCGCGATCAAGCTCCGCCTTTATAAAAACGGAGTCGCCGACAGGCCTGCGGCTCGGGGAAATATCTTCATCATCGAAAGGATCCAGAGGATTGAGCGGACGCCGGCTCTGAGCCGGCGGGCTGTGCGGCGCCGAAGTGACGCGCACCTGCAAAGGCTGGGTTCTGAAAGTCTTTCCGCCAACCCGCACCTCTATCGGATCGATAGCAAACTGGCCCTCTTTCTCCGGAAGCAGTATGTAAATAAAGCTTTTGCTGCTGCTTGATCTCCCGTTCACCCACTGGAACTGAGTGCTGATGTTGGGGCCTGAAACCACACGAAAGCCCGGCAGCCGCGAGATCCTGGGATTTTCCGCGTCGCCGCTATCCTTTCCGGTAACCGTAACAGCCAGTTGGAACTGATCCTGTATCCCCACGGTATCGCTGCCCACCGACGCCGTGACCTGTGCATCCTGTCCCTTCGCAAAGGATGGAATCCACAGAAGAAGCGCGAACAAAATGATTCGCATTCCAGATTCCAAATTCCAGATTCCAGATTTGAAACGAAAACAGTCCTGCCCATCTGGAATCTGGAATCTGGAATCTGGAATCATGTTCATCTACCAATCCTTTCCATTCGCTTTCCGGCGAGCGAGAGTTTCCAGCAGTTTGCGCTGCTGCTCGAGTTCCTGCGCACGGACCGCGTCCAGAATTTGAGCTGCCTGTTCTTTGCTGATGGAACCGGGGCGCGGGATCTTTTGCGGCTTCTGTTGTGCGGCGGGGATATTCTGATCCTTGCGGTCCCCGTTTTCGCTCTTGTCCTTCTGTGCCTGTCGGCCATCTTCTCCGTCCGGGGATTTGCCCTGTTTGCCATTATTGGAATCGTCTGATTCCTTTTGTTTTTGATTTGCGCCGGATTGCTGATCTTTGAGTTTCAGCAACGCCAGTTCCAGGTTGTGCTTGGCGTCTCTGTCGGAGGGATCCAGCTTCAAGGCTTGCACGTAGGCTTCTGCCGAATCCTTGAACCGGCTGGCCTCGAAAAAAGCGTTTCCGGTATTGTACCAGCTGTTTTGCCGGATGATTTTGTCTCCTTGGCCTGCGGCCTGGGACAGCGCCTGGATGCCTTGGCTGTATTTCTTCTGTTTGACCAGCGAGTTTCCAAGATTGTAGAGAACCTCCGGTTTGCCCGGATTCTTCACCTGAGCATCCAGGTAGGCTGCTTCCGCATCCGCATACTTGCCCTGCGAGAAGAGACGGTTCCCCTTGCGGATTTTCGATGCCAGCGATTCCGCCCTTAACTCTGAAAACGCAATGGCAAACGCAAGCAGAGAAAGCAAACAAATGCCTAATTCCCGGCGCCGACGGCCGATCTTCAATTTGAATGCAACCTTCTGATCCATGACGCTCCCGGATTTCGCCTTTCGCCGATCCATGACGAAGCGATAAGAAAACACACGGCTACTCCCAGCGGGTATTGAAATTGATCCTCGTAGTTTTGAAACAGCCTGGATTCCAGCTCCTTTTTATCCAGTCCCGAGATGTCATTATAGAGCGCCTCAATCTCGCTCTCCGACGTCGTTGCCCGGAAATACCGTCCCCCCGTCTCGGATACTATCCCGGCAAGCGCTTTCTCGTCGAGACTGCTGACAACCACATTCCCTTCGGGATCCTTTCGGTATTCCAGCACATCCCCCTTCGGATCCTTTATGGGTATCGGCATGCCTTGCGGGGTGCCGATTCCAACCGCATAAATAATGACGGCCGCCTCTTTCGCCTTGCGGACGGCATCGTCGACTTGCCCTTCCAGATCTTCACCATCCGTGAACAACACAAGAACCTTGTACTTCTTCTCCCTTTCCGAAAATGCCGCAGCTGCAATTTCAATCGCCGATGCGAGCGATGTTCCCGGCTCCGGCAGCATTCCCGGCTCTGAGGCGTCGAGAAACAGGTCGACGGCTCCGTGGTCCAGTGTCAAAGGGCATTGGAGTATGGCATTCCCCGAAAACGCCACGAGGCCTATGCGGTCGCCCTCGGATTTCTGTATTAGTTTGCGAATTTGCCCTCTGGCCTTCATCAGGCGGTTTGGCGCTACGTCCTCCGCGTTCATGCTGTAGGACGTGTCCAGCGCCACCATGATGTCTACGCCCCGCCGGTGCACCGTTTCCAGACGTGTGCCCCATTGAGGTCGAGCGGCAGCGAGAAGACCGAAAGTGAAAAAGCCCATGAGCAGCAGCATCCGAAGAAGGGCTTTCCCGCGGCTGAAATCTTCGGTTAGCCTCGGCGCAAGCAAGGCGCCTACAAGCTTCTCCAGCTTTTTCCTGCGGTTTCGGAAAGACCAGTAGAAAAAGATCCCCAGCAGCGGCATGGCCCACAGCAGATTCAGGTATTCAGGTCTGGCCCAATGCATATCAGTCGGCAGTTGTCAGTTGGCAGCCGGCAGTGAAGACAGGCAGAGGCAACGTATTGCGAGAGCAACTGATGAGGAATTCATTGCTGAAGACAATCCCCCAATCGCAAAATTACTGCAGACTGCCCGCCGCCTACTGCCGACTGCGGTTAAGGTATTTTTTTAAAACGCGTGTATCCCGCGATTGTTCCAAAAAGTAAAAGGATCAAAGCGGGGACAAGAAAATCCACAAACCGTTCGTTATAGTGTGTGTAGGTTTTGACCTTTATCTTCGTTTTTTCCAGCCGTCCGATGTCGTCAAAAATCCTCTCCAGAGAGGATTTGTCCGTCGCACGGTAATATAGCCCTCCTGTAAGATCGGCTATCTGCTTCAGGGATTCCTCGTCGATTTCGACTTTAAGGTCTGCGTAGATCTTTCCGTAGACCGGATCATTCACCGGGACTTTGGCCATACCGGTGGTTCCGACTCCCACCGCATAGATTTTTACACCCAGCGCCTGTGCTATTTTGGCGGCGTCAATGGGCTGTATCTCGCCCCGGTTGTTGACGCCGTCGGTAACCAGAATAACGACTTTCGACTTAGCTTTACTCGCGCGAAGGCGGTTGATACTTGTGGCAAGAGCATTGCCGATAGCGGTTCCATCCTCGATCATTCCCAGTTCGATACTGTCCAGCACGCTTTGCAGTGCTCCGTAATCCAGCGTCAGGGGACAGCGCGTATGCGCCCTGGCCGCGAAGACCACCAGCCCCGCGCGATCGTGGCGAAGGCCTTCCACAAATTTTCCTGCAACAAGCTTGGCTACCGCAAACCGGTTGCGCGGCTCGAAATCTTCGGCCGCCATGCTGCCGGATGCATCCATGGCAATGATAATGTCCACTCCTTCCGTCAGCACCTCTTCTGCCTGAGTGCCCTTTTGAGGACGGGCCAGCGCCATGATTCCAAGCGCCAGTGCGAGCATGCTGATTCCCAGAAGGATATAATCAAAGCGGACTGTCCAGGAAGACCGGATCCCCTCCAATGCCAGCGTGGAGCCAAAGCGCAAACTCCCCTGCCCCCGGCGCATCCGCCGCCATATCAGCAGCGGGATCACGAACAGCAGGAAGAGAAATCCGGGATCTACAAAGTGCATTATCTATCCGCTCCGCTTTACTCTTTGCCGGCAGGCAGTCGGCAGTAAGCAGTGGCGCGAATTTGCCGATTGACAAAGGCAGCAATGGATTTCAGGCATTCGTTCGTGCAATGCGCTGCCTCTGCCTGTCAATACTGCCTACTGCCTACTGCCCACCGCCTAGTGCCAACTGCCTACTGCGAACTGCTTCCTTCACCGTTGCCAATATGTGCAGCGCATCGTCACCAATGCCTGCGTGCTCATCGAAGGACGGCATATACTTGGCAAACTTTACGATATCGCATCGAAAAAGAAAGGATTCGATCCGCCTCTTTTCTTCGGGTCTCGGAATGGAATTCCGGTCCAGGGCTTCCATGATTTCCGATGTTGTCCGCTCTGCGGTATGAATCCCGTATCCGGCGCCCAAAATTCTTTTTAAGATGTCCGACAGGCGCACATAAAATTGTTTCTCCTCGCCTTTTCCCGGGAATCCCTGAGCGAGCAAATTGTGCAGATCCGTTTCGGCCATTTCCAGTTGGTCCTGCATTTGAGCCGGAGTGAGTGGAACAGGTCTGCGGCGCCGTTGCCGCAGAAGGTACCAGATCAACACGCAGAGAAGGCAGGCCGCCACCGCCAGCATTGCCCACAGACGCCATTGTGTGTATTCCTGGATCCCCGCCTGTTTTTTCAGATCCTTCAGCGCTGGATTATTTCCGGTAAGAACACTCTGAATTTCAAGTTCCACGGTCGGACTAGCGCCGGCAATCTCATTGCCTCCGGCAGTTCTGATCTTTACGGGGATCGACGGGAACGTGAATTTTCCAGTTTTGTAAATCGTCACAACAATCCGTGCCCGATGATGTGCCTTAGCCCGGAGGGCCGGTTCTTGCGCATCCTGCTCGCCGGGCAATGCCGGGCCCGGAAGAAAATCCACGAGGGAAAAATCGGCCAACGCGCCGCGCGGTCTGGAAACTTCGGCCCGATAGCCCGCCGGCATGCTGATATCCAGATCGATCCGGATTGGATCGCCCACGGTTGCCTTGACAGGATTCGCATATGCGAGAATCCTGATGTCTGCCGGCACATCCGGCGTTGTTTCGCCGTTTGCCTTTTGCCCCCGTATATCCGAAACGGCAAACAACAGGCAAAACGCTGCGAACGCGACAGGCATTTCACGTTTTATACAGCGAAAAAGAAGCATCATCGCATTCTCTTAGCGCGCTCTTCGAAAAAGCGTATCAGCGGGATGTCGTATGGCTTGTCCGTCTCAATCCTGAGGTGATCCATGCTGTGCGAGTCGAACAGCTTCGCCAGTCGGGCCTGATTCCTGTCCCAGTTTGTCCGGAAAGTTTCGCGAACCCAGGACAAAGAGGTGTCTGTACGAACGATCTCCCCGGTTTCAGCATCCCGAATTTCGAGTATTCCCACATCCGGCAGATCTCTCTCTCGAGGATCCATGATCTGAATGATCACGATGTCGTGTTTTCGATTGGCGACTTTAAGGGACTGCTCAAAGCCCTGATCGAGCAGGTCGGAAATGATGAATACTACCGATCGCTTGTGCGCCACCAGGTTCAGATGCTCCAGCGCCTTCCGGATGCAGGTTCCCCGGTGCTGCGGAGCGTAAAACAGCACCTCGCGAATGACGCGCAGCACATGCTTGCTGCCGCGACGGGGCGGAATGAATTTTTCCACCCTGTCCGTAAAAAGGATCGCTCCCACTCGGTCATTGTTTTTGATGGCTGAAAAAGCGAGCAGAGCTGAAATTTCGGCGGCAATCTCGGATTTCAACTTGGCGGCCGAGCCGAAAGCCCCGGATGCGCTCATGTCTACAAGCAGCAGAACCGTCAACTCCCGTTCTTCCACGTAGCGCTTAACAAAGGGCTTGCCTGCGCGCGAGGTAACGTTCCAGTCGATTGTTCTTACATCGTCGCCGTGCTGATATTCACGGACTTCATCGAATTCCATCCCGCGCCCTTTGAACACAGAATGGTATTCCCCTGCCAGCGATTCATTGACCAGGCGGTTGGTGGTAATTTGTATCCGTCGAATCTTCTGAATAACTTCTTTCGGCAACATGAACTGCACTGACGATTGGCGAACAGAACAGTGGCCGCGAGGCGCCTATTCAATCGTCAATCCAAAATCGTAAACCGATCAGGGGACCTGCACGGCGTCGAAAATCCGGCTTATGACGGATTCGGTTGTTAACTCCTCGGCTTCAGCCTCATAAGTGAGGATGATCCTGTGTCTTAAAACATCCATGCCAACGGCCTTGACGTCCTCCGGCGTTACGTAGCCGCGCCTCTTGATGAATGCGTGCGCGCGGGCGGCTTGTGCAAGGAAAATAGTGGCGCGCGGAGAGGCGCCGAACTGGATGAGGTCTTTGAGATCCAGCTTGAATTCCTGAGGTTTTCGTGTGGCGAATACGAGTTGGATAATATAATCCTTAATTCGCTCGTCTATATACACTTCCTTGACCACTTCGCGCACCCGGAGGATGTCTGCCGGCCCCACGACTTTTTGGACAGCAATGTCCTCGTCGTGGGCCATCAGATCCAGGATCTGCCGTTCTTCCTTCTGGTCCGGATAGTCGATCTTCAGTTTCAACATGAACCGGTCGATCTGAGCTTCCGGCAGCGGATAGGTTCCTTCCTGTTCAATGGGATTTTGAGTCGCCATGACAAGGAAAGGTTCTTCCAGAGGGTATGTGTGGTCCCCGATGGTGACCTGTCGCTCCTGCATCGCTTCCAGCAGGGCACTTTGAACCTTGGCCGGAGCCCTGTTGATTTCATCCGCAAGTATGATATTGGCGAAAATGGGACCCTTTCTGGGGACAAAAGTGCCGTCCTTCTGGTTGAAAATCATCGTTCCGACGAGATCGGCCGGAAGAAGGTCCGGTGTGAACTGGATACGCTGAAAGCGGGTATCAATGGCGGAGGAAATGGTTTTGACGGCCAGAGTCTTTGCAAGGCCGGGAACGCCTTCCAGCAGGACGTGGCCGCACGTGAGCAAACCGATCAGCAACCGCTCGATCATGTACTTCTGACCTATGATCACGCGGTGCACCTCGCCAATCAACCGCTCGACGAAACCGCTTTCATTTTGCACTTTTTGATTGATTTCGTTGACTTGCGCCGCAATTTCCACGGTACTTCTCTTCTCCTGAAAAGGGCAAGAGTTGGTTGTTTCGGATTGGAGTAAAAATACAATACTAGTGAACCATCGCAAGCAAGTCAAATCGGCAAAACAGGGTCGGATTCCGAAGTTGGTACTTCAATTCACACAACCATGGATCGCGGTTTCAGCGGCTGTCCCAAAACTCGCAAACTGTGCAGGCTCGGTTTGCTAGCCCGGATTATTCATGAAGGTTTGTAGCGAAGCGGCGTAGGCGGGCATGGATACGCCGCTTTGCTAACCGGCGCGGGAAGGGAGGATTCCGCAGGCGCACCTGCAGCAAAGCTGCAGGCCTCGACCAGTACGTCGAGGAATCCGACCGAGCGCAACGCCGTAGACATGCCCGGATCCGCCGCCGCAGTAGAAGCTTCATGAATAATCCGGGCTAGCCCTTGTTCAGCGATGTGAGGAATTCCCCGTTGCTGTCCGATTTCCTGAGCTTGTCCAGCAACAGGTCCATCGCTTCGTCAATTGAAAGCGGGCTGAGCACCTTGCGAAGAATCCATATCTTGTTGAGGTCGGCCTGCTCCACGAGGAGCTCTTCTTTTCGGGTTCCGGACCGGTTGATGTCGATTGCGGGAAAAATACGTTTGTCCACCAGTTTCCGGTCAAGGATGATTTCCATGTTGCCTGTGCCCTTGAACTCCTCGAAAATCACGTCATCCATGCGGCTGCCGGTATCGATCAAAGCCGTTGCCATGATGGTAAGGCTCCCTCCTTCCTCGATCTTGCGCGCTGCGCCGAAAAAGCGCTTTGGCTTTTCGAGAGCATTGGCGTCCACGCCGCCGGAGAGCACTTTCCCGCTCGATGGCACCACGGTGTTGTAGGCGCGCGCCAGCCGGGTGATGCTGTCCAGGAGGATGACGACGTCCTTCTTGTGCTCGACCAGGCGCTTGGCTTTTTCCATCACGATTTCGGCGACCTGAACGTGCCGGGAGGCGGGTTCGTCGAATGTGGAGCTGATGACCTCTCCCTTGACCGATCGCTCCATGTCGGTAACTTCTTCGGGACGCTCGTCGATCAACAAGACAATCAGGTAAATCTCCGGATGATTCGCACTGATGGAATTTGCGATGTTCTGCAGCAGCATGGTTTTGCCCGTCCTGGGTGGAGAGACGATCAAACCGCGCTGGCCTTTGCCTATGGGAGTGAAAATATCCATCACTCGCGCCGAAAGATTTTCACGCACGGTTTCGAGCCTGATCCTTTCCTGCGGATACAGCGGTGTCAGGTTGTCGTAGAAGATCCTGTGCCGGGCTTCTTCGGGCGGCTCAAAGTTCACCGCATCCACTTTAACCAGGGCCAGGTAGCGTTCTCCTTCGTTTGGCATCCGTATCTGTCCGGAAACTATGTCTCCCGTGCGCAGATCGAATTTACGGATTTGGGATGGGGAGATGTAAATGTCGTCCGGGCCGGGAAGATAGCTGTAATCCGGCGATCGGAGAAAACCATAGCCTTCAGGAAGCACTTCGAGCACTCCCTCGGAGAAAATGAGGCCATGCTTTTCAGCCTGCGCCTGAAGGACCGCAAAGATGAGATCCTGTTTGCTCATTTTGCCCGCTTCGGCAATCTTGTATTTTTTGGCTATCTTGGCGAGTTCCTTGATGTTAAGGGCTTGCAGCTCACTGATGTGCAGCTGCTCTCCTTCCTTGTCCAGAGCCTCCTGGATGGGCATCTTTTTGTCGCCTGAACCATTACTAAGCCGGACTTCTTTGTCTGCCATATTACACCTATTTGGGATGAGATCTGACCTGGTGCAAGAAATTGCGTGGATTACTAAAGACTTAAATTACAAATATACACCCCATTAGAGCGGATTGCCAGTTCAATTTATATTCAACCGCTATGGGTTTCAAGTTACAGGTTCCAAGTTACAGGTTGCAAGTTACAGGTTGCAAGTTACAGGTTTCAAGTTCTGGATTGTTAACACTCATCCCAGTTCATAGCCTGCAACCTGTACCCTGTAACCTGAAACCTGTAACCTGAAACCTGATGGAACTATATCCCGAGGTCCGATTTTGCTTTAGCCATGACCTGATCAAGCCCGTCCAGTGAATCGTTGTGGCGAGCTTTATATAGCTGCTCGAGATATTGCTGCGCTCTCTGCGCCAGTTGCCCATTCAATACCACGCATTTCGCAAAGGAATCTATGGCTCCTTCAGGATTCTGGATTTGCCATTTGCTCATGCCGATGTAGTAATGCGCATCCCCGTTTTTGGGATCGAATCGGGTCACCTTTTCATAGAGCTCCATAGCCTTTGGGTAGTCCTTCTTTGCGTAGATTCCCGAGGCGATCACACCATAGGCGAAAGCTCTTGTCGCGTTCCACTGGGCTTCCTGCGTATTCGGAGGCACTTTGTCTCCGTACACGTCCATGACCTTGGACAGCAGATCGATTGCGGAGTTGATGTCCTGCTTTTGAATATATACCTGGGACATCTGGATGGCAGTCCCATACCCTTGCGGTTGATCCATGGGAAATTCTGCCAGCATCTTCTGCGCATAGCCGAGATATTTGTCCCAGTTCTGCATTTTGTAGTATATATCGCTTAGGACGGGCAGCATCGCTTTGTTCGAGGTCATTGCATACAGCTTCTCGGCCTCTTCTGCCGCTTTCGGCATGTTGTTGGATTGATAGTAGGCCGTCAAAAGGGCCTGATGGATCGACGCTTGTGTGGGCTGGAGCTGTTGTTTTACAAACTCATCCACCCCAACCGGTATTTGAGCTTCCTGGATGCCCTTCTCCGTCGGCAGAAGAGCGTTCAAGGACTCGATCATGGAAATTGCCTTGGCAAAGTCATTCTTGGCGAGATGAGGTTTTACGCATTCCATATAGTCTGTAGCGATATAAAGAAGCATTCTTGATATCGGATGCTCTTTCATGAAACTCAAAAGAAGCTCCGACCGCTTTTGTGTGTCGGCTTCTTTTTTGATGCTCTCATATTGCGCGAAGTCCTTCTTGTATTGATAGTCGGAAAGCGGTGAGAGTTTTTCCTGAAGCGCGAATGTGGCAGTTCCACAGAACATTAAAATTACAGAGGCTATGCCTGCAAATGTTTGGAAGTGCTTTCTGGCTTTACCCGTCATAGAAGTAGCTCCTGGAAATAAGGGGCCTGTCATCAACATCCCCACCCTGATTATTAAGGAGTCGAGTTCCCGACAGAAGTTTCGGGAACAAAACTCGCAAAGTCATTTTGACGTAAAGGTTCTAATGGACAGGGCCGTTCTGTCAAGCCAAATCATCGGCGCCGGCGGCAAGGTGTTGCGCAAAGGACGTTCCCCCGTTTTTCATGCTGCAAGCGGATAGTTCAGAAGACAGAAGACGATATCCGGAATTGCCAATCGGGAATCGAGAATCATCGATCTACGCCATTTTGACTGGTTCGGCCAATCTTGTCATCATCCATCGGTTTCCCGGATACCAGGACATTTGCCGGAATTCATATTTCCCCGAAATCTTTGTGCCCGCCAGCGACAGGATCAGCAACCTTGGCGAACTCTCCGTGATCTCGGCTTTGCCCTGGTCCCACACCGTGACGCGCCCGAAGCCAAAGGCCTCTTCCTCGATATGGTTTCGACCGAGTGCTTCCAACGGGAAGTTTTCTCTTTCGATTGCCAGCCTTCTCTCTCCGGGCCGCAGGAGCGGGGGCTTCAGCAGAGACCAGGAGCGCAGCACTCCGCCTTGAACGATTCTCAAGTCGAAATGGGATCTGCCCGTCCGGTGAAGATGTATCACAAAATCTGAAACCATAACTCCTATGCGGCGCTTGCTCCCGGCACCGAAATATGACAGTATTCTGGCCTAAATGGCCATGGACATCCAAGTTGATTCTAACGGGAAACGTCGAATCGTCCGCATTGGAGGCAAAGTTACGTTTGAGAACTGCCCGCTGTTGCAGAGCCGTCTGGACGCCATCATGGACGAGGGGGTGAATGAAGTCGTTATCGATTTCAAAAACGTTCCCTTTATTGACAGTTCGGGGATAGGAGAAATCCTGCGGCTGTTTAAACACATGCGGGAAGTCGGCGGCGAAGTTGTGCTCATGAATCCCAATCAGAAATTGACGGATCTCTTTGTGATGTATCGCTTTGGCCAGTTTATGAAAATATGCGAAGAGGCAGGCCTGGACGCGAATGAAACGAAATTTCCCCAATAGAAATCACTGGAGAGCCTTCTATCTGTTCCGGTTGGCTGTGCTCGTGCTGTTTACCGCCATACCAGCCAGAGGAGATCTTCTTCAACAGCCGGGAACCTTTGTGCCCGCGGCCGTAACGCCGCCGGTCCGGAAGCCAGGGACTTTGAACATGCGTTTGGAACACGGAAGAGTTACCGCAACAAATGCCGATAGGCTATTGCAGATTACGCTCCGGAAGCTGTCGAGATTAATGAAGGCATGAGATATAGGAACTTAACAGGAGAAGGCGAAAATCAATCTCCTGCTTGATGTTGGAACGACTGCAAATTTATGGGCTAAGGTTGGTGCCATGAGTATTTCGCCGAAATCGACGGTTTTAATGAGCGCGTTCGCCGCGTTTTTAACAGCGACCGGTTTATGCCAGGGCATTCCGGATGACGTCAAGAACCAGGTGGATTCGATCGTTCAGGAATCGTACCAGTCGGCCGTTGCCAAATTCCCCTGCAAACTGAAGAGCGGCGGCGAACCCAAAATGCTGCGGTGGGAGAGCGCGGACAAATGCCTGAATGCCGCCTATGACCTCGTCGACTGGGCAGATGTGTCCAACCGCCTGCGGGAGATACAGGTAAAGAGCGGGATCGAGCCGGTCGATTTTATGTCAGCGGTGGAAGCCTCTCTCTCTGCGCATGCCGTGCCATATGACAAGGTCTTTCTGGTCAAGGACAATAAAGCCCTGCTGCCTCTATCCAATTCAATCCTGAAATTCCTGCCTCCCGATTCGCTTCTGGATCTTCCTGTTACGGACAGGGCCGGCAAGAAGGTCGGCACTTTTTCAGGCGTGTACGCTTTCGAGAAGGTAGGCGAGATCTCGGGGACGCGGCAGCGCCATGCGCTTTTTCAATATACGGACGCAGACGGGAAATTGCATTCTTCGTCCGACAGGCTGCTGCTGGATTCTTTCGGCGTTTCATGGAAAGATGCAGTGAAGCAGCGGGGATTCCGTATGCCGGCCGACAGGATCGAACTCCGCCGAGCGCCCGGGGGGCGAGAAGCCATCAGTCCCAAAATCCCGAAGAAGCTCAGCTGATATAAGACAGTCGTTAGTCGGCTGCCGCAAACAGGCATTTCGACTAACGACTACCAACTAACGACTAATGACTGCTTTTCTGACCGGATGAGGCATACCAGGCTATTTGCCGGGCGATGCCGCGCAGGATGCCTATGTCCGAGGATTCCAGTCCTGCCCGGCCAAACAACTTCCGAAGATTAAACATCATGTGCCGTGTGTTCTGGGGCTGTAGAAATCCGATGTCGAGGAGAGCCTTCTCCAAATGGTCGTACATGGCCTCAACTTGTGCGAGGGGCGCCAGTCTGGGAATCCGGGCGGGTTCGCGCTTCAAGTTTCCCAGCAGGAGCTCGTAGCATACAAGCATGACGGCTTGCGCGAGATTGATGCTGCTCGCGTTGTGCTGCGTCGGTATTCGAATCAGCAGCTGACACTGGCGCAGATCATCGTCCACAAGTCCGGTGTCCTCGGGGCCGAACAGGATGGCGACCTTCTGCCGTTCCGCATGATCGAGGATCTTCGGAACCAGGTGCCGGGGCGCGTGAGCCGGAGCCCGGTATCCGCCGCTTTTACCGGTGGTTCCGATCAGCAACCGCACGCCTCGAAGTGCGCTTTTCAGCGACCTGAAGCGCCTGGCCGAGTCGAGGATTTGCCGGCCGCTCTTTGCCATCCTGTATGATTCCTCGTTGATGGCGCATTTCGGAGCCGCGAGAACCAGCTGTTTCAATCCCATGTTGAACATCGCGCGCGCGGCAGATCCGATGTTCCCCGGATGCTTGGTGCCGGCAAGTATTATTGTTATATTTTCCAAAGCCATGACCTTAATTTACGGCAGCTCAGGCTTGCGAACCAATACTTTTCAGCGATGCCTCCCGAGGAGCATAATCTCCATGAGGGCGGCGCCCGAAAGGCCTGTTACGTGAGAAGGTCAGGCGCTATGATGCTGCGATAAACATGGGAGGATTCGGAAATGCGGATTGTCTACATACTGGCTGCGGTCCTGCTGCTCATGCGTGTTCCTTCCGGAGCCCAGCCGGCAAAACAACCGGAGCCCGAATCCCAGTCCGCTGCAAGAAACAGCATGACTCCGGAACAGATCATCGAACAGTTTGCCCAAAAGGAAACTGAATTCTACGAAGCCTGGATGCAATACATGTACACGCAAACCGCGGTAATCAAAGTCCTGTCGGTGGATGGCGTCCCGAAGAAAGAAACTCTGAGGATCGTATCGGAAGTTGTGTTCAACGATGACGGTACGCGCGAAGTCAGAACCATCCGGCGCAGCGGCGGCCTGCGCTCGGTGGGATTTACGGATGAGGACAGGGAAGTTCTCGAAAACCTGCACCCTTTTGCGCTAACTGCAAAGGAGATACCGCTCTACAGACTGAAATACGAGGGAAAAGAAAAGGCGGATGAATTGGATTGCCATGTTTTTTCCGTGAAACCCAAAAAAATGGAAAAAGGAAAGATGTATTTCGAGGGGAAGATTTATGTGGACGATCTGGATCTGCAGATTGTGAAAACTGTCGGCAAGGCCGTTCCTCAAACAAGAGACAATCAATTCCCCGAATTCGAGACTATTCGCCAGATGATCGATGACAGGTACTGGTTCCCCGTTTGGACGCACGCCGACAGCAGGCTCTACTTTCGCGACAACACCGTCCGCGTTGAGGAAACCATTACGTACGACGACTATAGAAAGTTCAGTGCCAAGGCCCGCATCATCCCTTCATCTCCAAAGGCAGTGGATCCGGAATAGCCGCAATTCGCGGCATGGATGTGCAGGCAACTATTGCGGTCAGGATGACAGGTGAAATTCGATTTCGCGCACGTCGCCGAAGGACTCGATCATGTATTTTTTCAGCTTGCCAATGAGCTTTTTTTCGGCCACCCGGATGGCCTCGCGTGATATCTGGTATTGGTCGGCCAGCTGCTGAAGCGTTTCCGGCTCGTCCGCTATAAGCCTCCGGTTTAAAATCATCCGTTCGCGTTCGGAAAGGGTTTCCGCGAAATCGGCAAACTTCTGTTCCAGGAGATCCCGGAACTCCCCGTGCGCTATCTTCTCGTCCACACTCTGTTCCATCAAGCGGAGCGTGTCGATGTAACGCGTATCGGGATTCTCATCGCTCACCGGGGCGTCCAGCGAAATGTCTTGCCCGGACATCCCCTGCTCTACCTCCAGCAGCTCTTCTTCGTTCACTCCCAGATTCTCTGCGAGCATTTTGGAAGTAGGGACTATGCCCTTCGCCTCCAGCTCCCTCTTTTCCCTGTTGAGATTCATCAGGATCTTGCGCCGCGTGTTCGTCGTGCCGATCTTGACCATGCGCGTGTTGTCCAACAGGAATTTCAGGATGTAGGCTTTTATCCACCAGGCAGCATACGTCGGCAGGCGTGTCCCCCGATAGGGATCATAGCGGCGTACGGCTTGAATCAGCCCCAGATTCCCCTCCTGGATTAGATCCAGCAGGTTGCGATAGACCTTGTGGTAAATCATCGCGATCTTCACCACGAGCTTTAGGTTGGATGTTATCAGACGATAGGCCGTCTCCCGGTCTTCAGTCTCGTGGTATTGAACAGCGAGTTCGTGTTCCTCTTCCCTGCTTAAGGGCGAAAACCTGCTGATTTCGGCCAGATATCGGCGAAGAGGATCGTATGGCGCGATTTCCGTCGTGCCGGGGCCGGCAATCTCAACGTCGTCGACAGCCTCTTCGGGAAGTATTTCGGGCTCCTTGACGGTGTCTTCGGTTTCCATCATAGAAGCATTATAAGGGAAGGGCTTCAAACAAGCAAAAACAGCGCAACAAATCGACGCGGATCCCTATTTATTGCCGCGGCCGACCATCAATTCCAGGTCTTCCTGCAGCGCCTGCAGATCCTCTTCGTGTTCCACTTCCTGCTGTAGTATGGTCAAAGCCATGTTGTATGTCACCATGTCCTTGTCCTTTGTTACATCCATGAGGTTTTTGTATGCGGATATGGCGCACTGTTCACCGGCGATATTCTGGTCCAGAAGGACCGTCACGTAAGGATCGTCCGGCGCATCGTAGGCGCACGGGCTCAATCCAAACCAATCCCCGGGATTCGTGACCGGAGTGCCGCCGAGCTGCACGATACGATTGGCCAACAGAAGCGCGTGGTTCAATTCTTCCGTCGCATGCAGGTTCAGCTCGGCCGCCACGGCGTCCTTCATCGGTCCTTTGATGACTTTTGCTCCCAACCAGTATTGATAATAGGCCAGCCATTCGCTTGCGAACGCTCCGTTCAGCAGCTTCAGCAATTCATCCACGTCCATTCCCACAATTTCCCGTCCCCTTGTGCCCATATTGTCCTCTCCATGCGTAAAAAGGTTTCTTGTTAATGAATTCGGTTAGTTCGTTTTGGAAAACCACTATACCACTTGCGCCATTTTCCGGAAACTATTTGAAATCCCTATTTAATTGTCAGTCGATGCCGATTCTCACGACAACATACAAAAGCTTTCCCCTTGTGCGCGCTTGTGGATTATCCTATAAAATTGAGGTTTGGCTCATTGAGCCAAATGCAATTGCTTAACGGGATTTAGAGAGAGCTTCCGTCATGCACCATTTCCGCTACGAAGGCGATGAACTGTATTGCGAGGACGTTCCTCTTCGAAAGATCGCTCACGACGTTGCGACGCCTTGCTATGTTTATAGCTGCGCAACCCTGAGGCATCACTTCACCGTTTTTGACGGCGCGTTCGAAGGGATGCCCCATCTGACCTGTTATTCGGTCAAGGCCAACGGGAATCTGTCCGTCCTGGCGCTATTTGCGGCGCTCGGCGGCGGGGCGGACATCGTTTCGGGAGGAGAGCTCTTCAAGGCGCGAAAGGCGGGAATCCCCGCCGAACGGATCGTCTATTCAGGTGTCGGGAAAACGCAGGCGGAGATCGACTATGCTCTTCGCGAGGACATCCTGATGTTCAACATAGAATCAGCACAGGAGCTCGAAGCGATCAATCAGAGGGCCGGCGCGCTGAAAACGAAAGCGAGAATCGCGCTTCGGGTGAATCCCGACGTCGATCCCAAGACGCATCCGTATATTTCGACAGGGCTCAAGAAAAACAAATTCGGAATTGACATCGAGCAGGCGCTGAAATCTTACAAGCGTGCTCAGCAGCTGGAACATGTGGATGTCGTCGGTGTTGACTGCCACATCGGCAGCCAGCTGACCGAAATCCTCCCGTTCATCGAGGCTCTCGAAAGGCTGACGCTTCTCATCGGCCGCCTCAACGAATCCGGACTCCGGATCCGAAATCTGGATCTCGGCGGGGGGCTTGGAATTGCATATCACCAGGAAGCGCCGCCGCATCCGCGCGATTACGCCAGGGCTATTGTTCAACGGCTCAAGGATTTGCCCTGCAAACTCATCCTGGAGCCGGGCCGCGTCATTGTGGGAAACGCGGGCGTTCTTGTGACGGAAGTTCTCTATACAAAGAAGACGCAAACCAAGGAATTCATCATCGTTGACGCCGGGATGAACGACCTCGTTCGCCCCAGCTATTATGGCTCCTACCACGATATCCAGCCGGTGATCCGCAACCGCCCGGAATCCCGGCCTGTGGATGTCGTGGGTCCAATCTGCGAATCTTCGGACTTCATTGCCCGCGACCGCGAACTTCAGGCCATGGAGCCGGGCGAACTGCTGGCGGTCATGAGTGCCGGGGCATACGGTTTCTCGATGTCGTCCAACTACAATGCGAGACCGCGCGCGGCTGAGGTCCTGGTCGATGGCGATAGATACCATGTTGTGAGAGAACGCGAGTCCCGGGAGGATCTGATTCGCGGCGAATCAATACCTGATTGCGTCAAAGGAGCGGCTGGCGAATGAGTCAAAAGGAACAGCGGATTCATTTTTTCAAAATGACAGGAGCCGGCAACGATTTTATCGTAATCGACAACCGGAACGGGCAGTTGGACGCGGATCATTGCCGGGATTTCATTCGGTGCGCCTGCCGCCGCAAAATCTCAGTCGGCGCCGACGGTATGATATTGATCGAGAACGATCCCGAGGTGGACTTCAAGTGGCGTTTCTTCAATGCGGATGCGAGCGAAGCAGAAATGTGCGGCAATGGCGCGCGCTGCGCTGCGCGTTTTGCCCGGTTGATGGGAATCGTCCGGGAACCCCGCATGGCATTTCGGACTCTGGCAGGCATTATCAAAGCCGAGCTGCTGGGCGACAGGGTAAAAGTGCAAATGACTTCACCGCACAGCCTTCAACTGAATCTGAGTCTGGAAGCGGAAGAACGGACGTTCCGCATGGATTCCATAAACACTGGTGTCCCGCATGCGGTCTGTTTTGCGGCGGACGAGAATGAACTCGAGTCCATCGACGTCTTGCGATACGGCCGCGCCCTGCGCTATCACAAACACTTCCAGCCTGCGGGCACCAACGTCAACTTCGTTCATGTGCGGGACGCAGGGAATATGACGGTTCGCACCTACGAGCGCGGCGTAGAAGGAGAGACGCTGGCGTGCGGCACCGGCTGCATTGCATCCGGTCTCATCGCTGCAGTTCACGACCGAGTTGCTTCTCCTGTCGATGTGAGGACTCGCGGCGGAGAGATCCTGAGAATCCATTTCAAAATGTCCGGCGGGAAGAATCCTGCCGACGCTCAGTTCAAAGAGGTCTATCTCGAAGGTGAAGCCAGAATTGCCTACGAAGCCGATCTCTGGACGGAAACCCTGAAATAGTGGACAGCGCCTATGCCAGATGCGGGCTGAAGCGCTCCAATAAGGCATTTTTGGACATCGCGCCGACCACCGTTTCGACCGCTGCCCCCTTCTTGAAGAGAATCAGCGTGGGGATGCTTTGTATGCCGAACCGTTCGGCGGTAGACGGATTCTGATCCACGTTGATTTTTACGATTTTTATCTGTCCTGCCTTTTCGCGCGCAAGGCTTTCCAGTGCAGGAGCCGTCATCCGACAAGGAGCGCACCAGTCGGCCCAAAAATCCACCAAGACCGGAATGGAGGTTTCCAGCTCTTTCCGGAAACTGATATCCGTGCCATTTACAATCCAGGGCAAGGAACTTTTGCAATTGCCGCAGATTGGGACCTGGTCTGTGGTGGGAATTTTGATGCGGTTGTTGGCGCCGCATTGAGGACATAAAACTACCGAATCTTCCATAATTAATAATCTCCAAACCGGTATTTTCCCTTCACGGTTTTTGACAGGCAGCTGCAATTTTACTTCCTGAAAAAATTTCTCGCCAGGAACACAACGTTTGCCGGACGCTCGGCCAGCCTCCTCATAAAATAGGAATACCATTGACGCCCGTAAGGGATATAGAGGCGAACATTGTATCCCTGAAGCGCGAGCCGCAGCTGTACGTCCCGGCGAATACCGTACAGCATTTGGAATTCGAAGTGGTCTTTCGAAATGTTCTGCGAAGCCGCAAATTGTTTTGTGGCTTCAATGATGGATTCATCGTGCGTGGCAATGGCGTGATAGGGCTTGCTGACCAAGAGCATTTTCATGAGCTTGATAAAATTGGCGTCTGTGTCTTCCTTCCTCTTGAACGCTATGCTTTCCGGTTCCAGGTAGGCGCCCTTGACCAACCTGATCCGGATACCTTTATCAAGCAACCGAACAGTATCCTGCTCGCTCCTGTAAAGATAAGACTGAATTACGGCACCTACGCTGCCCATCTGCTCATGAACTTGATGTACCAAATCCAAAGTCTTTTGGACGCAGGGGCTGTCTTCCATATCCACCCTGACAAAATTTTCCCTGTCGCGTGCAATGCCGGCAATCTGCAAAAGGTTCTGCCGGGCCAGATCCTGATCCAGCGCGAGCCCCAACTGGGTCAGCTTTATTGAAACGTTGCAGTTCACGCCCTCGTCCCGGATCCTGTTAAAAATATCCATAACCTGCCGGCAGGCGCCGCTTGTGTCTTCCCGCGTGTGAGTGTTTTCGCCGAGAAGGTCGAGCGTTCCGCGCATCTTCTGCTTGTTAGCCTGGCGCACTACTTTGATGGCGTCGTCCAACGTTTCGCCCGCAACAAAACGCAGTGCCGTCCTTCGGAAGACTCCAAATCTCATGGCGAAATTTTTGAAGCCTTCTTGCTTGGCGAGAAATAGAAAGAACGCACGCATCGGGAACCTCCACGCTGTCTGGGCCCATTATATGCCAAAAACAACCGGTTAACAGTCGGTAGTCGGCAGGTTGGCAGGTTGGCAGGTTGGCAGGTTGGCAGGTTGGCAGCAGCTATTAAAAAGCTGGCGGAGGCATAAATTGAACAATTTATCAATGTAATCCCGAAAAACCGCATCCACTGCCGGCTGATTACTGCAGACTGTTGACTGAGGAGGACCAACTGACTAATATCGGGAGGAAATGATTATTCCACTTTTCCCTTTGCCCAACGTTGTGCTTTTTCCCAAAACACCGATGCCTCTATACATATTCGAAGAGAGGTACCGGACCATGGTGCGTGAAGTGCTTGCCGGGAACGGGGAATTGGTGATAGCGCTGCTTCGAGGGGATTCGGAACAGGGCTACACGGGTGTTTCCTCGGTCCATGACGTGGCTTGCCTCGGGAAAATCGAGAATTATGAAGAGCTCGAAGACGGCAAGTACAATATCGTTGTAATTGGCATTCACCGGGTTCGAATTCTGCGCGAAATTCACCACTCCCCATACCGTATGGTGGAGGTGGAAAAGTTGGAAGAGGCAGCGTGCGACGAACGCGCTGCCGAGGTCGTGGAACGCCACAACCACCTCGGAGGACTCTTTGCCAAGTTCACGGAGTTGGCGACCGGAGTGAAACAGCAGGCGCTGGATCTGATGCCGCAACTGGATTTCGAATCCCTGGTCAATATGGTTGCAATGACTCTGAACCTTGCCATTGAGCAAAAACAGGCACTGTTGGAGATCGATGATACTTCGCAGCGCTGCGACGCATTGATTCCCGTCCTGCAGCAGCAACTCGAAACGCTTGTGCTAGTGCGCAAATTCGAGCACATCAAGCCCGATAATCCGCATTTCAATTAGGGATCCGGATTGTTCTGCTTACCGGTTTCAAGTTCCAGGTTCTAACCTATAACCTGAAACTTGTAACCTGAAACCTGCAACTTGTAACCTGCAACTTGAGGCAGGGCAAAATGGAGATGAGGTGAAATGAGCTCAGACATAGGCGGAGGTACGCGAGTCGCGCTGATTGCGGGGGGAGTGCGCGGAATTGGGCGCGCGGTTGCGCTGGCGCTTGCCCGCCGAGGATGGGCGCTCGCTGTCTGTTACCGGAAAAGCGAAGCGGACGCGACGACGCTGAAGTCGGAACTGCAATCCTGCGATGTGCGCCCTGTGATTGTGTGCGCCGATGTTTCTGATCCCGCAAATACGGAAGCCCTTGTTCGGCAAATCGAGGCCGGTTGCGGCCGCATCGACGCACTAATCAACTGCATAGGGGCCTATCACCGTATTCCGTTGATGGAGGAAAGCATCGAAGGCTGGCACGAGATGTTCGACAGCAATCTCCATCCGGTGTTTTATCTGACCCGAGCCGTATCTGCCGGCATGATACGGCGAAGGTGGGGAAGAATCATAAACTTCAGCATGGTGAACGCCGAGCAGCAAACTGGACAGCCCTTCGTTACCGCTCACTACATCGCAAAGATCGGCGTGCTGGTCCTGACGCGGTCTCTGGCTAAGGTGCTTGCTCCGCACGGCATCACGGTCAACTGCATTTCTCCAGGATTTATTGAAACTGGCAGCGTGCCCAAGGAGGTACTCGCGGAATCATTCAAGGGCATTCCCGCGGGATACATAGGCAGCCCGGAGGACGCAGTGAGCGCCGTGCAGTATCTGCTTTCCGAAGAAGCGCGCTACGTGAATGGAGCCAATATCCCGCTGAGCGGCGCATGGGGCCTGTAGCAGTAGGCAGTGGGCAGTTGGCAGTGGAGACCTGGTTGCGGGAGGCTGTCAGGACAATGGCTGCTGAGGGATTCATTGCTGCAACTCCCTCCATTAACAAACAACTGCCGACTGCCAACTGCCAACTGCTTACTGCCAACTGTTTACTGAAGTAGGGAGATGAGGTCGGAAAAAAGCGCGAAGGCGGTCTGATCGACCGAAGGATTGTTTTCCACGATGGCCAGTTCGCGCATTGTGTCTGTGTTCATGATCAGGATATTGCTCAGGCCTCGGATTGCGGCCAGCGGATCAAAGACCTCCAGTTCCTGCAATTCCACTTTCCCGATGACTCTGCCGCCCTGGCGATAGGCCCTTGCCACAAGGCGGAGACGTCTGTCGCGGCGCACTGCCGCCCGGACATCGCGGCCGGTTTCCTCGGTTATGCCGCGCCTTTCGATGTCTTTTGGCTTCACGCATCCGCCCATCATGGCTTGGATGAGGATAGACAGTTTCACTGCCGAGTCCCAACCTTCCAGATCCAAGGCGGAATTCGCTTCCGCGATGCCCGCATCTCTCGTATAGTCCAGGGCCGCCTCGAACGAGGTGCCCTGCTCCATCTGAGTGAGGATATAGTTGGTTGTGCTATTGAAAATCCCCCGCAGAGAACGGATGCGTGTCCCCGGCAGCGTTTGGCGGACCAGATTGAACACCGGCGCGCCGTCCATGACAGTCCCTTCATACAGCAACCGAACGCCGCGCAAACGGGCCAATCCTGTCAATTGACGGAAATGCGTCGCCACCGGGCCCTTGTTCGTTGTAATGACGTGCAAACCCGCGCCGAGCGCCTCCTTGATATACGTGGCCGCCGGCTCCCCGCTGAGATGGAGGATGCTCATTTCAAATAGAACATCCGCACCGCACTGGCGGATGAAATCTGTGTGGGATGTGCACAGGGGCCCGTTGTGAAAACGGTCGAAGTTGGAGTGGCGCTTCCATGAACCCAGGATTTTTTTGATCGGGAGGCCATTGTGATCAATCGCCGTCCCATGGTTTTTTGTCGCAATGCCGGTAATCTTCCATTCGATGCCGTATTCTTTTAACAGCCACTTCCTGCGGCCGATCAGAAGACGGGCAAAAGCCCGGCCGACGTGCCCGAATCCCATAAACGCGAAATTAATCTGCCGAGGTTCCTGTTCCATCGTCCGTCCGTCTTATTAACATGAAAATCTTCGTTGCCCCGACAGGGATTCCCCATTCAAGATTGTCGGTATCGCAATCGCTATCGGTTATCGGCTTTTTAAGAATAAAATCCTCATCCCGATCCCGGCCCGATATTACATCATTATTGATTCGAGATTCCAGATTGATCCAAGTTACAGGTTTCAGGTTTCAGGTTTCAGGTTGCAGGTTGGTATGTTGAAACTTGGAACCTGAAACTTGAAACCTGGAACTTGGAACCTGTAACCTGAAACAAGTTTTTGTTGATTTTCACCAAATCTTCACCTATTTTATAGGTATGATTTTGGTGGGAACGAGTGGATTTCAGTATCGTGACTGGATTCCGGTGTTGTATCCCCGGGACCTCGATCCCGGCGCCTGGCTGCGCTATTACAGCAAGCGGTTTGGCTGCTGCGAGCTCTGTTTTACGTCCTATAGAATCCCTGAAACACTTACGATTCAGCAAATTATAGAAGAAACGCGAGGAGGCTTGTCGTTCGTTTTTCGTGCTCCCTCCCGGCTGTCAGAGGATTATCCCGACAATGCCGATCTCGCACGCCGTTTTGCTGCGGCGCTGTGGCCGTTGAAAGACACCGGCCAACTGGCCGGTGTCTTGGCGCAATTCCCCCCGGAGTTCGAATTTTTTCGTGAGAACTTCGATCGGCTGTGCCGGCTTCGGGACTCCCTGAGGGGCATCCTGTTGATAGCGGAGTTTGGTTGCCCGGACTGGCTGACGCCGAGAGCGGCAAAGCACCTGGAGAAGGCGGACATTGCGCTGGCCTGTGTCGATGGCGGAACGAGCCTGAAGGAGAAGACTTTTTTCTGCGCGACGGCCGGGCTGACGTATGTCCGTTTTCAGGGACGGAATAATTCCCGCTGGGTCAAAGGCGACGGCTCCGCCCAGCACAACTACCTGTACAGCCGGACGGAACTTGCATCCGTAATTCCGGAAATCCGCCGTCTGGAGCGGGAATGTGAGCGGGTATTGGTGTTTATGAACAATCCCTGGAAAGGTCAAGCCGTGATGAATGCTCAAATGCTGTTGGAAGAACTGGAGAAAATTGCGAATGACGAATAGCGAATGTAACCCCGACCCCCGACATTCAGCCTGGTGCCCCGCTTTGCGGAGCAGGCCAAAGCCACGCCTTCGAGGCGTGGTCGATTATTTCGTCATTCGTAATCTGAAACATGGATCGTGAAATTATCTACTTAACGGTTCCTGCTTTCCCCGTGGCGGTGGAACGGGTCATTCACCCCGAGTTACGCGGCCGGCCGATAGTGGTGTCGCCGCTTGGCGCGGCCCGGTCCATCGTGACGGCGTTGTCTCCGGAGGCCTGGAACGCGGGGATTCGCAAGGGCATGGCTGTTGCGAAAGCGATGCGTTGCTGTAGAAGCACGATTGTCCTGCCGCCGAATGAATCCCTGTATCTCCGGGCTTCCAGGGCAATCTTCAAAGTCCTGGAAAGCTTTTCCCCGGTGCTCGAACCCTCCGGGCATGGTCACGCGTACATGGACATTACGGGAACCGGACGGCTTTTCGGTCCGCCGCGGGACACTGCATGGAAAGCGCAGAAAGAAATTCGCCGTCAGCTGCACCTGGACGCCGCGCTCGGAGTCGCTTCCAACAAGATGGTGAGCAAAATCGCCTCGGAAGTGATCCGGCCCGCCGGTTTGCAGGACGTCCCGCACGGGGACGAATCCGCTTTTTTGTCGCCGCTGCCGGTGCGCCTGCTCCCTGGGGTCGGACCCCAGACAGAAAGGCAGTTTGACGACTTCAATATACGCATTATTCACGATGTGGCGGCAATGCGCCTGGATTTGCTGACCCTGGCGTTCGGTCGTTTCGGATTTGTGCTTCACCAGCGCGCACAGGGAATCGACCGCACACCTGTTTACCCGTTGCGGACGGTCCCGGCGCTGGAACAGGAAAAAGTGCTGCCGGAGGACAGCAACGATTATAACGTGTTGAAAAGCGTGCTCCTGGATCTGTGCGAGCGGGCGGGAAGACATTTGCGGGAAAAAAAACAGTGTGCAGGACGAATGGAACTGCGTATCCGGTACGCCGATTACCGGGAGGACGGACACAGGCTGCAGCTGCGGCCTCCGCTGCAATCTTCCTCTGTAATGTATACCCGCACGCTGCTGTTGCTGGATGCTGTTCTGAAACGCCGTACGCGCGTCCGCTCCATGAATTTGTGCCTCACGGAACTCTCCCCGGGGTCGGCGCAACTGGAGCTTTTTACCGACCCTGCACCGGAACGCCGCCTGAGACTGGAGTTTGCAATCGACGCATTGCGCAACCGTTATGGAAACTCAATCATCGACAAAGTTGCAGGTTACAGGTTCCAAGTTGCAAGTTAAAAACCTGAAACCTGCAACCTGAAACCATGTTTGCTCATCTGCATGTCCATTCGAACTACTCGTTCTGCCGCGGCGCCAGCAAAATCGAAGCGCTGGTAGATGCCGCCCTGGATCGGGGCATGTCTGCTCTGGCCCTGACGGATATTAACGGCGTGTACGGGCTGGTCTGGTTTCTTCAGTATGCCGGCGAGCGAGGATTACGGCCGATTGCGGGTTCGGAGTTGCGCACAAAAACAGAACGTGCGGTTCTTCTGGCGCGCAACCGCGACGGGTATGAAACGCTTTGCCGCATTATTTCCCGGCGCTGTCAGGAGGCCGATTTTTGTCTGAGGAAAGCCCTGATTGAAGATCACGAAAACCTGGTCGTGCTCAGCGATCAGATCCCGCTGCTGCGCGCGCTCGGCCGGCAGAACGGGACGTCCGACGTGTATGTGGAACTGAACGATCCGAAGTCCGAGCCGTTGCTGCTCGAGTTCTCCCGAGCGAGCGGGATCCCTCCGGCTGCCACAAACGATGTTTATTTTGTAGACCCGACCGATTTCCCGCTGCACCGGCTGCTGCGCGCCATCGATCTGAACACATCTTTATCCCGGATCCCGCCGGAAGAACTGGTCAGTGAAGACCACTGGCTGAAGCCGGAGGAGACGATGGCACGCCGATATCCGCATCTGGCAAAGGCTCTGGAGAACACACAGCGCATTGCGGAAAAGTGTTCGACCCCGGAAGTCGGCAAGCTTGTGTTCCCGTCATTTGATATACCCGGCGGTCTGGATGCTTTCGAATACTTGAAGGAGGAATGCTATCGCGGCGCGGAGCGCCGCTATGGCGAGCTTTCCGATTCGGTGCGGAAGCGGCTGGAGCACGAATTGAAGATCATCCGGGACAAGGGTTTTGCGACTTATTTCCTGACTGTGCGCGACATTGTCCGGCAATCGGCGCGTACATGCGGCCGCGGCTCAGCGGCTGCGAGCCTGGTTTCCTACTGTCTCGGGATCACGCACGTGGAACCGATTACCCATAATCTCTTTTTCGAACGCTTCCTCAACGAAGGCCGCACGGATCCTCCCGATATCGATATCGATTTCCCGTGGGACGAGCGCGACGGCGTATTCGATTATGTCTTCCGCAAGTACGGCGCTGACAGGGCTGCGATGATTTCCAATCATGTGGGATTTCGGGCGAGAGCGGCTGTGAGAGAAGTCGCGAAAGTGTACGGCATCCCCGAACAGGAGATCAAAGCGGTGACGGAGCGTATGGGATACTACTGGTCCATCCGCAGCCTGGGAGATTCTTTGAATCATCACCCTGTTTATAAAGACATGGAACTGAAAGCCCCCTGGCCTGAGATAATCCGCCTGGCCACGAAACTGGACGGCTATCCGAGGCACATGTCGGTGCATTGCGGCGGAATCGTTGTCGTGCCCGACAGGATAGACCGTTACGTTCCTGTCGAGCAGGCCCCCAAAGGCGTGCCGATCATTCAGTGGGAAAAGGACCAGGCGGAAGACGCCGGCCTGATCAAGATCGATCTCCTGGGAAACCGGTCCCTGGCCGTGATCCGCGACGCTCTGGCCGCCATCAAGGAAAACTGCGGGGCAGAGATCGACTATGGGCAATGGGATCCTACAACGGATGCCAAAACACAGGACCTCATCCGAAGCGGCGATACTATCGGCGTGTTCTATGTGGAATCTCCATCGATGCGCCAGCTGCAGAAGAAATGCCGGACGGGGGACTTCGATCACCTTGTGATTCACAGCTCGATCATCCGTCCCGCAGCCAACAAGTACATTCGTGAATACGTGCGGCGACTGCGCGGCGGATCCTACCGATCGTTGCATCCTGTGCTGGATGAAGTGCTGGGCGAAACCCATGGCATCATGGTATACCAGGAAGACGTGTCGCGCATCGCCATGGCTATGGCGGGATTCAGTGCCTCAGACGCAGACCTGCTGCGAAAAATCCTTTCTAAAAAGCGCGCCGGAAAGAAGCTCGAGGACTATAGGGAAGTGTTCTACGCCGGCGCCGCGGCGCGAAACATTCCGCAGGAGACTGTCGACGAAGTCTGGGAGATGATCTTGAGCTTTTCGGGCTACTCGTTCTGCAAGCCGCACTCCGCCTCCTTTGCCCTGGTTTCCTACAAGTCCTGTTATCTGCGGGCGCATTATCCGGCCGAATTCATCGCGGCGGTGCTCACGAACCGGGGCGGCTATTACTCAGCTTTTGCATATGTTTCGGAGGCGCGGCGGATGGGCTTGCGGGTGCTTCTGCCTGACGTAAACGAAAGCCGCAAGGCCTACTGGGGCAAAGACGGAACAGTCCGCGTCGGCCTGATGCAGTTGAAGGGGCTGCATGAAGTCGCGCTCGAAGCGATTCTGGAAGAACGAAAGAAGCGGCCGTTTATGTCGCTCGATGACTTTCTCTGCCGCGTCGAACTGGATCCGGCGGACGCCAAAATCCTCATTAAAGCGGGGGCGATGGACAGCATTTCAGGGGGCGCCACGAGGCCGGAAATGATCTGGCAAACGCTGGCGTGGAATGAGGTGCGAGCGGCCCGCCGCCCGGTAATGCGTACGCTTTTCCGGGACATGCCGGCCGTGCCCCCGCCTCAGGTGCCGCAGTACAGTGCCCGCACCATCCTGGAGCACGAACTGGAAACCCTCGATTTTCTGATCAGTCGCCACCCGCTGTCGCTGTACAACCAACAGCTTTCGAAACTGAGATGTGTCCGGGGAGCGGATCTCCCCAGGCATGTCGGGAAAAGAGTGACCACCGTGGGCTGGTGGGTGACCGGCAAACTCATCACAACCAAAGACGATGAGCCGATGGAATTCATCAGTTTCGAAGATACGAGCGCGCTGTACGAAACGGTCTTTTTCCCTCAAGCCTACGCCCGATTCTGCCACATGCTGAACCGCTCGCGCCCGTATGTGCTCACCGGCGTCGTCGAGGAAGAATATGGCGTGGTTGCGCTGACTGTCGATTCCGTGAGGTTCCTGTAGATTCCAGATTTCGAGATTCGAAATTCGAGATTGAATTCTTCGAAAACTTCCTGAGTCAGTGTGGAAAATGCAAATCGCGCAAAAATCGTCTTCCGCACCCTGGCCTGAAGGAAGGTTTAAAGCTGCATGGCTTCGCGGTTGAAGCGCCGAATAACCTCCTATCCAGACAACCAATCTCGAATCTCGGATTTCGAATCTCGAATCATGCGCCGCCAAACTTTATTCCCTGGGCAAGAGGTAAATCCGTCGACCAGTTGATGGTGTTGGTCTGGCGGCGCATATAGGCTTTCCACGCGTCGGATCCGGACTCGCGGCCTCCGCCGGTTTCCTTTTCACCGCCGAACGCGCCGCCGATTTCAGCTCCGGAGGTCCCGATGTTGACGTTGGCAATGCCGCAATCAGAGCCGCCCGGCGAAAGGAACTCCTCGGCCTTGAGGAGATTTCTCGTGAAGATGGCGCTGGAGAGCCCCTGCGGCACCGCGTTGTGCAGTTTCAGGGCGTCATGGAATTTTTCGTATTCCATAACATACAGGATCGGGGCAAACGTTTCCTGCTTCACAATATCTGTCTGTGACGGCATCAGGATGATGGTGGGTTCGACGAACTGCGCTCCGATTTCCGGCAGGCGCTTCGCCCCGCAGAGCACTCGTCCTCCGTCCGCTTTGGCCTGCTCGATCGCCTTGAACATATCCTCCACTGCGTCGGGTGTTACGAGAGGCCCCATCAGGATTGACGGATCCAGAGGATCCCCGGTCCGCACCTGACCGTAGGCCTGCACCAATCTGCGGACCAGTTCCTGTGTGATGCTCCCATGGACAATGATGCGCCGGGTGGACGTGCACCGCTGCCCCGCAGTCCCGACGGCGCCAAACAGGATCGCGCGTGTCGCCAGGTCGAGGTCGGCGTCCGCAGCCACGATAATGGCATTGTTGCCGCCGAGTTCCAAAATCGTGCGTCCGAACCTTCGAGCAACGGTCTCGGACACGTGCCGGCCGATGATGGTAGAACCGGTGAAAGATATAAGCGGCAAACGCGGATCATGCAACATACGGTCGCCGACGCTGCTGCCCGGCCCGATAGCCAGGCAAAAGATGCCGCGCAGGCCGTGATCGGCCATAACGCGGTTGGCGATGTGCTGCACGGCAATCGCGCACAGCGGGGTGGGGCTGGCAGGTTTCCACACGACCGGATCGCCGCAAACCGCCGCGATCGCGCTGTTCCAGGACCAGACGGCAACCGGGAAGTTGAACGCCGTAATCACTCCTATGACGCCGAGCGGATGCCACTGCTCCATCATCCGGTGTGCGGGGCGCTCTGAAGCCAGGGTTAGTCCATAAAGCTGCCGGGACAATCCGGCGGCGAAATCGCAGATGTCGATCATCTCCTGGACCTCGCCGTGCCCTTCTGCCCGTATCTTGCCCATCTCCAGGCTGACAAGGTCGCCCAGAGGCTCTTTCACCTCGCGCAACGCATTCCCGAGATCGCGCACGACGGTTCCGCGCTTGGGAGCCGGCGTTGCGCGCCACAAAGCAAAAGCCTCCGCAGCCTCCGCCACCACTCGCTCGTATGTTTCCGGTCCCGACTGAATCACGGCTGCGATCGGATCGCCGGTGGCCGGATTGTGTGAAACCAGCCTGCCGCCTTGCGGATCCGTAATCCAGCCTCCCGGGCCAAAACAGGCACCCGGATTTACCTCCTTGATGCCAAGCTTTTTCAGCAGATCTTTGGATCTTGAGATGGTCGTCATGGAATCCTCCCGTCGCCGCTCCGAAAACGCTAATCCCACAGAGATAAGAAAACAATTGCACCGCTTTCTATGTTTTACTATAGGATGTGCTGAAAATGACAAAGACTTCAAGGAGGGGATTATGAACGGAGCCATATTTATGCGATGGATTCTTATGGCGGTGCTGGTTTCCGCCCTGGCGATGGTTGCAGCCTATGCGCAGAAAAAATACCAGGAGGATACGATTAAGACGTCCGGCGGCGATCTGAAAATAACCTTTATAGGACACGGAACATTGATGCTGACCTATGCGGGCAAAATCATCCATGCGGATCCCGTGTCGATGTATGCAGATTACGCGACGATGCCCAAGGCAGATCTGATTCTCGTCACGCATGAACATGGCGATCATCTGGATATGAAGGCCATTCAGGCGGTCAGCACGGCCAATACGGCGGTGATTGCCAACGCGAGTTCTGCAAAAAATGTCCCCAACGCAGCTGCTATGAAAAATGGCGATGAAAAGACCATAATCGGCATCAAGGTGGAGGCCGTGCCTGCGTATAATCTGGAAAAATCCTTCCACGCGAAGGGCAATGGCAATGGCTATATTCTGACTTTCGGGGACAAGAGGATTTACATCGCCGGGGACACCGAAAATATTCCGGAAATAAAGGCGCTGAAAAACATCGATGTGGCTTTCCTTCCGATGAACCAGCCATACACAATGACCCCGGAACAGGTCGCCGACGTTGCCAAAGCCGTACAACCAAAGGTGCTGTATCCCTATCATTTCGGCAATACGGACACCGCAAGGCTTGTGGACCTTTTGAAAAACGAAAAGGGGATCGAGGTTCGCGTTCGCGACCTGCAGTGACATCGATTTCAGATTCCAAATTTCAGATTCCAAACTTCGGAATATGGAATTTCTGGAATCTGGAATCTGAAATTCCAGGTGGAGGAAATATGAAACGGTATTGTGTCTCGGCGCTAGTTTTGATGTTGGTGTTTGTTCTGTCGTGCTCGCAGGAGTCAAGCATGAAATCATCGCAAGAAGCAAAATCCGCCGCGGCGCCTTCCTGGATGAAATCGGCAGTCGACGGTCTGGAGGGCGGCCTGGCGGCAAAATACAGCGACGCCCAACGCTCCCGAATTCAGCGCGGATTGAAACAGGTTTCCGGATTTTGGCGCGAATCCGATGGCGACCGGGAGGCCTTCGAAGAATTCATCCAAAAGAATTTCGCGGGCGATCAAGCGGCTTTGGACACGATGTTCGGACGTTTCCAGCACTTGCTGGAACAGGCGGCGGGCCACATGGCCGAAGTCAGCCGTGAATTCAAGCAGCAAACCGATCTGGATGCTGGTCCCGTTCAGCCATATGACGAGGTATTTGCTGCATATGATCCGGCGGCACATTTGACCGATGACTTCTTCGCCAACAGGCTGGCTTTTGTCGTTTTGTTGAACTTCCCTTTGACGACGCTGCAGGAGCGGCTGGCCGAAGGCGAAAAGTGGACGCGCCGGCAATGGGCGGAAACCCGGCTCGCCGAATACTTTTCCCGGAGAGTTCCGGCCGAAGTCAACCTGGCCATTTCGAAGGCAGCTGCAGAATCGGATCAATACATCGCGGAATACAACATTTGGATGCACCATCTGGTGGACGACCAGGGCACGCGGCTCTTTCCGCCCAAATTGCGCCTGCTGTCGCACTGGAACCTGCGCGACCAAATCAAGGCGGACTACGGCGACGCGCAAAACGGGCTGGCAAAGCAGCGGATGATTGCCAGGGTTATGGACTCCATCGTGAGACAGACGATCCCGGCTTCTGTTATCAACAATCCGCAGGTGGACTGGAATCCATTCACGAATGAAGTCAAACCTGCCGCCGTGAAAGATTCCGACTTTACGCCCGGCGAAAGAGCAGCCGTCAACGCGCCCGAACCGGACACGCGCTATCTGCGCTGGCTGGAAACTTTCCGCGCTTCGAAGCTTGCCGACGCGTTTTCGCCGAACGCACCCACACTGATCGTGCGCCGCTTCAACGAGGATCGCCAGCTTCCCGAAGAGCGCGTCCAAAAGATGTTCGAACAGGTTCTTTCCTCGCCGATGGCAAAACAGGTGGGCGTCCTGATTCAGAAACGGCTCGGCCGCAGTCTCGAACCCTTCGATATCTGGTACAACGGATTCAAACCCAGACTCAAATACACACAGGCGGAGCTGGACGCCATCGTTGCGAAAAAATATCCGACGGCAAAGGCCTTCGAGCAGGATATTCCGGCGATGCTGATCAAGCTGGGCTTCTCGCCGGAGAGCGCCGGATTCGCGGCCGGCAACATCGTTGTCGATCCGGCACGCGGATCCGGCCATGCGATGGGCGCGGCGATGCACCAGGCGAAAGCGCATCTGAGGACTCGCGTCGAAAAGGAAGGGATGAACTACAAGGGTTTCAACATTGCCGTCCACGAACTGGGACACAATGTCGAGCAGACGTTTTCGCTCAACGCCATCGACCACTATTCGCTGAACGGCGTTCCGAATACGGCGTTTACGGAGGCGCTGGCCTTCGTATTCCAGGATCACGATCTTGAATTGCTGGGACTGCAGTCTCCGGACACGCAGGCGGAAGCGCTCAAAGCCCTGAACGATTACTGGGCTACCTACGAAATCTGCGGCGTCAGCCTGGTGGATATGCAGGCATGGCACTGGATGTACGAGAACCCTCAGGCGACGCCGGAGCAGTTCCGCAACGCCGTGCTTCAGATTTCCAAAGACGTCTGGAACAAATTCTATGCGCCGGTCTTTAATATAAAAGACGTCGTCTTCCTGGGCATCTATTCCCACATGATTCATTCGTTTCTGTACCTTCCGGACTATCCCATCGGGCACATGATCGCCTTTCAGCTGGAAAAGCACATGAAAAAAGCCGGGAGGATCGGGCCGGAGTTCGAGCGGGTGGCACGGCTGGGGCGCCTGGCGCCCGATCTTTGGATGAAGAGCGCGACCGGCGCACCGGTGAGTCCCGAGGCGCTGCTCGCAGCCGCCCGGCATGCGCTCACTATTGTTAAAGAGTAACCTGAATCCGGATTTCCGATTTCCGATTCTCGATTTCCGATTCTTTAAAAGGAGATTTGATCGCGAATCGAAAATCGGGAATCAAGAATATCGGTGATGATCCGGGCCGCATTGTGACAATAATAGGGAAATTGTGGGAGACCGCATGAAAAAACCATATTCAATTTTCAGATTTGTTGTGTTGATTGCAGCCGTTTCCGCGGTTGCAGGCTGCGGCAAAAAACCTGAATCCACGGCGATCCCTGCGGTAACTGTTGATCCGATGAAGCTGCGGATGTTTCAGCCGCTGCCGGAAATAATGCCGTCGGACAAGAATCCGGTCACGGAAGCAAAAGAGACTTTGGGCCGGATGCTCTATTACGAACCGCGCCTCTCAAAAGGCCACGACATTTCCTGCAATTCCTGCCACATGCTGGACAAGTATGGCGTCGATTTGCAGCCGACTTCGGACGGGCATAAAGGAAAGCGGGGAGACAGAAATTCGCCGACGGTTTACAACGCGGCGGGTCACTTTGTTCAGTTCTGGGACGGGCGTGCCGCCGATGTCGAAGAACAGGCGAAAGCGCCTGTAATGAATCCGGTCGAAATGGCGATGCCTTCGGAAAAGCGTGTGGTTGCCGTGCTGGAATCCATGCCGGAATATGTGGACCTGTTCCAGCAGGCTTTCCCGAACGACAAGCAGCCCATCAGCTATGAAAACATGGCCAGGGCGATAGGAGTTTTTGAACGTAAACTGGTAACGCCTTCGCGATGGGATAAGTTTCTCCGTGGGGATTCGCAAGCGCTCTCGAACGAAGAGAAGGCCGGCTTCAATCTGTTCATGGCTACCGGTTGTCAGGCCTGCCACGCGGGGCCATATCTCGGCGGAAACATGTACCAGATGCTTGGCCTTGCCAAGCCCTGGCCGGATGTTTCGGATCCCGGCCGCGAAAAGGTGACCAAGAATGCGGCAGACCGCATGATGTTCAAGGTCCCGGGATTGCGAAATATCGCGGAGACGCAGCCTTACTATCACAACGGGCAGGTGCAGACGTTGGAACAAGCCGTTTCCAGGATGACTGAATACCAGTTGGGGAAAACTCTGAACGATGACGAGGTTCGCTCCATCATTGCGTTTCTGAAAACGCTCACGGGCAAGATCCCGGCGGAGTACATCAAGATGCCGGTTTTGCCAAAGAGCACCAGCAGGACACCAAAGCCCGAGTTGAATTAAAAGGAGCATGTGGGTGCGGGCTTCAGTCCGCACAGAATGCGTGAAAGGATGAAGCCATGGCAGAGACTTCGGGAGGCAGTTCCGCGCACGGGTACAAAACAATCGTTTACATTATATGCATGGTGGCCGCCTTGGGAGGGCTGCTGTTCGGCCTTGATCAAGGATTTATCGCAAATTCTCTCGACACGCTTACGCAGCATTATAAATTTGGGATCCATGACAAAGAAAGCTACTCCGCGATACTGGCTACGGGTGGAATTTTCGGCGCGCTGCTTTCTGGGATCTTCGCGCGGTTCCTGGGCCGCAAGAAAAGCCTCGTCCTTGCGGGCTTCATCTTCACGGCCGCTTCGGCCTTTTCCGCGCTGCTCCCTCCGCTCCCGGTATTGTCTGCGTGCCGCTTCGCGCTTGGCTTCGGCGTCGGGATCGCATCCTTCATCGTTCCGCTCTATCTTTCCGAGACGGCGCCTGCAGCGATTCGCGGTTCCATGGGCACGCTGTTTCAGCTCATGATCACGATCGGGATCTTCCTGATCGCGTTGAGCAACGTATTCATCGCCCGGGCCTTTGCGGATCCCAGGACATCGCTTCCGCTGATGTTTCTGACGATCACCCTCTTTGCGGCACTGATGTTCGCCGGCAGCTTTATACTCCCTGAGAGCCCGCGCTGGCTCATGCTCAAAGGAAGAAAGGACATGGCCGTTGCGGTGCTGCGAAAAACGCTGGGCACGCAGGAGGAAATCGACAGTGAAATCGGCGAGATCGAGGAGGCGCTCCACGGGCCGCAGGGAGCGGGCATCGGCATCATCTTCCGCGGGTACTTCTTCAAAGTGCTGGTCATAGGAGTCCTGCTCCAGATGTTCCAGCAACTGGTCGGCATCAACATGATGATCTACTATTCGCCGACCATTTTCGGCTATGCGGGAATGACGGGTCTCGTCGCCATGATGGCCGTTCCGACCGTGAACATGCTTTTCACCTTCCCCGCGATTCTCTGGGTAGAGAAGTGGGGTCGCAAAAAGCTGCTCTATGTCGGCGCCATTGCCATGATCATCACCATGCTGGCTGCCGGTTTCGCTTTTCAGTCCATCGGAAATGTATCTGACCCTTCACTTATTGGGGGTGCGCCGAAAGCGCTGCTGTTGATCTCGGTCATAATCTACATTTTCGGCTTTGCGGTGTCCTGGGGACCGGTCGTGTGGCTGGTCTGTTCCGAGATATTTACGCTGGAAGTCCGCGAAGTCGGTATTACAAATACCACGATGTTCAATTGTAACTTTGCCGTATTGGTGATGAATTAAGC
>JAEAME010000283.1_pt1 | contig 60663 bp, 50 predicted proteins | sample 8958731 | NCBI WGS metagenome assembly JAEAME01 (sample SAMN16933194, study PRJNA681113) | bioreactor sludge metagenome | isolation source: anerobic bioreactor sludge (Control) | place: India:Bengaluru | collected 2018-10-24
GCAAAAATATGAACACCATAAACCAAGTCTTCCAGAAACAGAAGCAAATAGGAAATGGCTGCCTCATCGGCTACATCACAGCTGGAGACCCAACTCCAGAGCAAACTCCAAAAATAGCGGATGCACTTATCGAAGGTGGGGTTGATATTTTGGAGCTTGGATTGCCCTTTTCCGACCCAATCGCGGACGGACCCACAATCCAAGATGCAAGCCACCGAGCACTCAAAGCAGGCACCACCCCCATGAAAGTAATCGACATCGCCAAAAAAATCAAAACTAAACACGACGTCCCAATAATAATCATGACCTACTATAACCCTGTCTTCAAAGCAGGGCTTAACAAGTTCCTCGGCGCAACCAAAACAGCAGGCGTAGACGGCTTCATCCTACCCGACTTGCCCGTGGAAGAAGCAGATGATTTACGTAAGGCAGCAAAAACCACTAAACTCGACACCATATTTCTCGCCTCACCAGCAACATCAAAAGAACGCCTCAAAAAAATCGTCGAAGCATCCTCAGGTTTCCTCTACCTCGTCTCACGCTTTGGAGTTACTGGCGCCCAAACCTCTGTCTCCGACTCTACAGTACAACTGATAAAACAAGTACAGCAGGTGACAGTTGGCAAAATTCCCTTAGCTGTTGGATTTGGCATCTCGAAACCTGAGCATGTTAAACAAGTCATCGCGGCAGGTGCGGATGCAGCCATAGTTGGAAGCGCCTTCATCAACATTATAAATAAGAATCAGAACAACCTCGAATTAGCTACCAAAGAATTGCAGTCAGCGACGTTGGAGTTGAAGAGTGGGACCAAAAAAATTTAGAAAAAGCAGGTTTAGATTAGCTTTTTGAGTTGGGTGATTAGTTCTGCTTTCATCTTTTCGTTGCCCGCGATCTCTTTTTTTGCTTTTTTCCAGTCCGCTGAGCATTTACCTAAACGTGACTGTTGACCGATGTATTTGTGGATAACCTCGTCAATTTTTTCTTTGTTTTGATCATTGGCTTCTATACCTACTTCTTTTAGTAATGTTCCAAACCATTTCCAACAAGTCAACTCTAAACAGTCCTCAACTAGAAAGGTTGCTGTTTTTGGGGTTATTTGCTTTTCGCTTCTGCGTCCTAGCTCCTATTCGTTGTGTCTGAGCGGTTTTTGGGTTTGGCGAAAGTTTATACTTACCATTGTGACTTTAATCTGCGGCGATGGATCTTAGGCGGTGGGTTAGGGGTCCATTATTACCGTAAATCCTCTACATGACGGGCTGACATCTGCGGATGAGGCGTCAAAGGCCGCTTGGGTCTTCATTTCCGAAACAGTGACTATCCGTCCTTTGGGGCTGGCGGTCAATGGGTGGCTTCCGTAGGGGAGTCATTTCATTGTTCACCAGGCGAACCTGGCTAGGCTCGGGAGAGAGCAACCTAAGTTTGGACGTTATGCGCTCAAGGGGGTGCGGGTAAGAGCGTAGGGCTTGGAGCGTTCAGGCGGAGTCTGGGCGTCGAACCGCAGTGATCCATCGCTACTTAATCTTTTGAATTCTTGGGAGTCGTGTTTTTTGCTACATCTCTGATAGTTTCAGTCGTAGCTCCGGATTCTGTATTAAGGTTTAAGCGAGTCTACTGTATTTTCTCAGAAAGAAAATAGTTATAACAAGTTAAATGTCAATTTTACAATCTAAGAAAACGCATAATTTTCTCCAAGATATCCAGAATTCGACCAAATATCCTGCCTATAGCTCCTAGACCGCTGACCATGCCATGCAAGTTTGAGATATCATTACGGCTTATTGACCTGAACAACAAGGCACATGGAACTAAAACAACTATAAAGATGACTGTCCCCAAGAGAAGCTCAAGCCAGCTTGAAAAATTCATTACGGAAATCGCACCAAAGGTAATAGACCCAGCGATTGTTGAGGCGATTAGGATCTTCGCAGAGGCTAACCAATCAACTGACACGCCATAAGTTTTTTTGACAAAGAGCAAACCCCAAATCAATGCTGGTAAACCAGCGATCAAAGAGGTTATGATTAAACCTAAGACGCCCATTGTAACAATTCCAATGTAGCCAAGGGGTAAACCGACTGCTATTGTCACAATTGCCATTTTTAAGATGAAGGTTGTGTTTGCCTGTCCGCTTAGAAGACCGCCTATGCTCAAGGAACCAAAAGTTGTAAACAAATACTGACCTGCAAGCAACGCTAAAAACAATGGAGCTGAGCTATAGGTACTTCCAAACAATGTTTGCACAGCCGGAACAGACAGGCACATTACTAAAGCACATACTGGCACCACAAGAAGCGAAGCATATTTTACCGAGAACTGGAAAACACTCCGAAGAGCTTCTCTGTCTTTAGTCGGATTTAATTTAGAGAAAGCAGGAAAGATCATCGTAGTAACAGGTAAAGCAAAGAACGTTATTAGTACAACAAAGTTGTTAGCAACTCCATAATTTCCAATCGCCATGTTATCGGTGACATAAATTGGCAATAATAACGAATAGATGTGTGGAAGAAGACTAGATATGATCGCAGCAAACGACAAGGGCAAGGAATAAGTTAACATCGTCGTGATATACGCTTTTATTTCAAGGCGATGCCCTGCAACTTTAGGCAGACTCGCATAAAGCCTCCAAACCAAAAGTATCCCAATTATACCTCCAACAAACATGCTAACAACAAAACCCATAACCGCACCAGAAGTGCCCAACCCCAAAATTACTAACGCCACTATTAGACCTGTTTTAAAGATGCTTTGGAAAACAAGCATTATGCTGTTTAGTTCCATCTTTTCAAAGCCTGTAAACGCAGCCGTTGCAGCTGTTACTAACGCACCCGCCAGAATAGAGAAAGATGCAATCTCAATAAGCGGAGCGATACTTGGTCGATTAAAAAGCGTAGACGCCAAGAAACCAGAAAGCAATAACGAAACAACAGAAAGCCCTAAACCTAAGACTATTTCAAATAATACTCCCGAGACAAATACGCTTCTAATTTCCGCGATTCGCTGCTCAGCACGGTACTGAGCGGTAAACTTGACCATAGCTGAATTCATGCCCCAATCTCTGAATGTGACAATTAATGTTGGAGCAGTCAAAACGATGGTGTACAATCCGTATTGGTCAGAGCCAAGCAACCTGGCGATAAATATTGTGCCAACTGCTGATATTACTGTAGAGAGTACTAGCCCCCACAGATAGTGGAAACTGCCCTTTGTTGATTCTCTACCAATGTCTGAAGCTTTACTCACATCGCCCACCGAAAGACGCTATGTTAGGTTAAACAATGAGACATAAATCGATTTTTGTAGTTTGATTGAGAATCTGTCGACTCACGCGTTCTAGAGTCGCGGAGCTGAGTATGGGAGTTTAATCCTAGCAAGGATGGCTGCATCAGCACTTTTATCTCTTCTACGCAAGCTCAGCAATCAATTATGGCTTTCACCGGCATAATAACAACGAAATATTGTGTTCATTCTCAAGAGTAATGAACGAAAATAAAAATAACGAAGAAAGCTGAAGGTCACCGTCTAGGTTTTGATCTAAAAATCTGGACAACAGCAATCAAGACTATGATAAACCCTATGGTGAACATCAATACAGCGATGTTTTGCTCTATAATTGGGGCCAATGAGCTCAAAGCAGCGATTATGTCATTAAGAGGGTTCGGTGTCTGATTGGTAGAAGGCGCATACTCAAAAGCAACATTAGAGGGCAAAACAATCGAGTTTCTGACTTGGGATTTTGGCGGTGTTCCCGTTTTCATCCAATCAAAAAGAACAGCAACACCAATGAAATCTAAATTTGAAATCTTGTTTTTTGAGAAAATAAGATCATTATTCGCATACATTAGGTCTGAAGTTGAATTGCTATGGCCTAAACCCAATGCATGGCCTAATTCATGGGTTGCGACGTTTCTAATGCCCTCGTTGTTTAATGATAGAAGTTCAGCAGTTGTTGTTAAAACAATCGTGCATTGGTCAATAATACCGTTGGAGCTAGGATAAGTTGTAGCTCTACCAAGTATTATCCCTCCGTTATCTATGATTGTTAGAGTGAAATTAACGTAAACGTCATATCCAGGTTTGAAATCCTTTGATATTTCAGAAACTAACTTCACCCCTGACAAGTAACCGTACTCACTATGCTTTGATGAAAAATAACTTATTGCTTGATTCCAATCCTCTACAGCGTTAGCGGCTGCGCTTGTGTATTCGGGCCTCCACCAAGATTGCCCGTCTGCCTCCACGATGAGGACATTAAGAGTTGACTTACTCCAGGTGTATGTGAAAAGATCCAAGGATTGCGTATCTTGAGTTTGGGCTTGAACCATGCCTAACGGAGTGAATAACAGCAATAGCAGAATTATGCAAAAACTACTTTTCATGACTATTTAGAATATAGACATCGAATTTAACGTTACCTGTGCATTAAATCCATCAAAGCTGGGATAGGAACTGAATCCAATGCAAGTGGAGATATCACCCCCAAACCAACAGGGAAGAAGCCCAACGCATTGAAGAAAACAAGGAACAGCTTCTATCTATGTGGCAATCCAAGATTCTAGAAGAAGCTAAAAAATAATTTGAATCCCAACCAAATTTTTGATATCGCGAATTCCGCCTTTTTTACGTAGCTGCTTTTCCTTACAAACGGAAATTTTCCTATTATAGTTCAGGTTTATATTTCACCAATGATGTCTCTGGTGATATCGTTAGTGACACAACATGTTTGAAGGGTCTGTGGAACGATACGCTGGTGTTCCAAAAGGTCTTCTAAGATTTCAGGTATTGAACCGCATAGTGGTAACAAACATGTCAGGCGCAGAAATTGTTAAGACAATAGAGCGAGAAAGTGGCTATGGATGATTCTAATGAACAGCTTAGAAAATTCATTGAGGGTGTCAATATAGAGAACCAATATCAAATTTGTAAATAGAAATGGGGTTTTTATGTGGGTTTAAAATCTAGTTTTTTAATCGCATGGAGATCATTGTCCAGAAGAAAAAGTAAAAACCTCAGTGCAATTCTGGCTGTTACATTAGGTGTAACATTACTAGTAGGTATCCAAATCACAACAGCTACATTAGATAACGCTTTTTTAGCAAGCATTTCTCAAACTCAAGGTGAAGTAGACGTCAAAATATCAAACGCCACTCTGGGTGGCTACTTGAAAATTGAAGATCAAACCTTGATTTCTGGTCTTGCTCCTGAAGCAGTTGGAATCATGCCTGAACTTACGGCTCAGATTCCTGCGTTAGTGGAAAGTCAGTTTGATTCCAAGATGAGTGCCGCTGGAGTACCCATAGATTACTCTGAGGTTTTTGGTAGTTTCTATGATTGGAAGACGGGAAGTAAGATGGATCTTAACAGTCTTCTTGATGGCAATACAAGCATCTTATTATCAAGCAAGCAAGCTGAGAAACTGGGGATCACTAAGGATACATCGCTTCCCACAAACTTAACTACTGAATTCACTAACCTAACTAAAACGCTTATTCCCCCAACTGTTCCCATGGCAAATTGGACTGTGAATACCAACCTTACAAGCGCCGCTTATGTTCTAAACAGCAGTCTAACAAACCTATCCTTGGAAGTGCAGCCGGTTAATTTTCAAGGTATAGTAATGATCTATACCACCGAAAGTCCAAATCTGAATCTAACAGACTATTCTTATGTTAATATAACAGCCACAGGATCTCCAAACGCAGCCGTTATGCTTGGTTTTCTTTTAGACGATGGCACCACTATGACTGTGGCAAATCTGACGAATCCATCAACTCTAAATACTCTATCATTTAGCCTTAAGCCTTATACAAACAGAACCCTAACCGGGACATGCTTCTTGACAGCATTGAGCCTAAATGGAACTAATGCAAAGCTCGACATAAACGAGATAGCCTTTGAAACATCCAACCAAACCGGCTCTCAACGTCTGTCGCTTGTGACATATTCTTCAAACATTTCAAGAGTAGACTTGCAAGTAGTAGGTGTTTATGATTCTAATCGTCCAGGAATAGGCTCACAATATTCGGGGGCAGTCTTTAGATTAGAAGATCTTCAGAGCTGGCTAAGTCTACAAGATAAGAACCAAGATAAAGACATCATTAGCGCTTTCTCGATTGCTTACAAAGGAGACCATTTTGTTAAAGAAATAGATGAAGATTATCTGCAAGCTAAAGTGGATCACCTAAACGCTACAATCCCCAAAGACATAGATCCCGACACCGGTGATCCAGTTGACATCTACCAGATTAGCTCTGCTCGGCTTAACTTCTTTGATTTAGCCTCATTCTTCATCACAATTATGAGTACAATGCTAACCGCATTGGGCTTTCTCATAATGCTAACAGGAGTACTGCTAATCACTAACATCCAACTTATGAGTGTAGAGGATAGAGAATTCCAAACTGGAGTAATGCGCGCCGTCGGCGATAACCGCAGAGGAATTTTCTACTCCATAATGATTGAAAACCTATTTCAAGGAATAATTGGAGGCTTCCTAGGCCTTTTAGGAGGATTGGCTTTTGGGCAAGCAGTAGCTGCATATCTTGTGGGATTATTTGGTACAGGTCAACTTAGTGTCCAACCAATTATCTCCGAGACAACAATTATCCTATCCGTCATGATTGGCGTAATCCTAAGCATTGTAACAGGGATATTTCCAGCTCTAAGAGCTTCACAAGTGAGAATAGTGGAGGCACTGCGAGGAATACAAGTCAAGTTCAAATCCAAATCAAGCAGAAATTTAGTAGCCCTAGGTGTCCTGATGGCTATGCTAGGTATCTTTGTTCTGCTAAACAACGGAAATATTGACCAAGAAACACAAGCGATCTGGAGCATCCAAGGCTGGGACAGCTTAGGCGAATGGAGAAACCTGCTAATAGGCTTCGGCTTTCTAACAGGCGGCTTAGGCTTCATCTTATCCCGCTTTATCGATCGCGTCAAAGCGTTCAATATCGCCGCAATTACTCTATGGGCCTTCCCCTCATTTCTATTCGTTTATGCTATGGGCAACTGGGTAAAGGGAATCACAGGTTTATCTATTGATATCTTGATTTTGGGTATTGTAGAAATAATCATCGGCTCTATCTTATTTGTAGCTCTCAATTTACCCATCTTAATGCGAGGCCTCAGAACAATACTGATAAAGATGCGAGGCGCAAAAGGCATTGGTCAATTCTCACCAGCACTAATATCCTCGCACATAACGCGCTCCACTTTGACTTTTGCAATATTCGCAATCATCCTAACCCTAAACGTTCTAGTCGCCTCGCTTATCCCCACTAGCTTAGGAACTGCAACCCAGATCGAGGAAGAATCTAACGGAGTTGACTTCACTGTCTTTCTAAGCAAACCAGAGGCACCAATACTCGGAACAAACTACACTCAAGAACTCTACAAGATCGACGACCGAATAACAGATGTAATTGGATTTAAAACATTCAAACCAGGTACGGATTTCACAAAATTCGTATCCCTTACAGATCCAAAATCTGATGAATTTGATTATAAAACGGATTTGCTACCAATTGGGTTAGGCGAGTTTAAGCCAGAACAAATCCGAGGCAACGCCTCAAGCTACTTAGATAACAATTGGCGCTATCCTGCCTATATCTCAACTTTTCCAGATGGTATTCGTGAATTTGTAGTTGATGATATGTCAGATATCCTAGTGCATGAATTATCCAAAAAGTCATGGGATCTACTGTTTAATCCTCAGTATGAGATGGCTGCATATAATGTCTCATCAGATCTACTCTCTGCATTCTCTGGTGAAGGGGACATCTCCAGCTTAGACTTGGAATCAGGCGGCGGCTTTGGCGGAGACAACGAAGATCCATTAGCAGACAGCGAACCGCTTAGAGACAACACAACCCGCATAATAAAGAACCCCATAGTTTTCACTGATTCTTTCTTGCTGCCTGTTGGACTGCAAATTTGGATACCTATGAATGCCTCCTCTGAGATATTGCCAAACTACCAAGCATTCACAGTCGGCGCTAGGCTTGACTCACAAAGAGGCGGAGGTTTCCCGCTGGGAGGAGGACTGAACTTTGGTTCAGGAGACCAAGACTTCAGTTCAATACTAGGATCAGTATATCTCTCTGGATACTGGACAAATCAAACAGATTATTTAGGAGAAGCAAACACTGAAGCCTCAACTTCGAGAGCACCCGACCAATATGATGCATTTATGGTTAAAACTTCTCTATCAGTCGATGATCCTCAACTCGAAGACATCGCACAAAAAATCCAGGAATTCACAAACACAAACAAGCAAGGATACCGCGAACTTGCCCAAGACGACTTCTATGTTGCAAGCACAACCTTAACCTATTCAAGCATAGAAACAACACTAGAAATGACAGATCGCATAGCTTCTTTCCTTCAAATATACGTCACGTTCGGCCTAGTAATAGGTGCGGTAGGTATGGGTGTGATTTCGGTACGCAATGTTTCAGAGCGGAAACGTGAAATTGGAATGATGCGGGCTATTGGTTTCTCAAGGCGGGAAGTAGTGGTCTCTGTTCTTTTTGAGCTTGTAGTGCTAGGTATTATTGGCCTATTTATCGGTGTGATAAACGGTTTACTAATCAGCGTTGGGTTTGCAAACATGCAAGATGTTGCATTAGTGATTCCTTGGCAAGAAATCGGAATTTACCTCTCTATAATCGTATTCATAGCGATTGGTTCAGGATCAATACCCGCGCTTGTGGCATCAAGGATACCCCCTGCAGAAGCCTTGAGGTATGTCGGATGAAAAACAACAAAACAATACAACCCCCAGAAGATATCCTCAAAATTTCTAGTCTACATAAGCGGTACAACGAAGGCAAATCAAACGAAGTTCACGCCCTCAGAGGAGTGGATTTAACAGTTAAAAAAGGCGACATGATGGCAATCATGGGTCCATCAGGATGCGGAAAAACAACACTTCTAAACATGATAGGTAATTTAGACCGCCGCTCCCAAGGGCAAATAATAATTGACGGAGTAGACACTTCAAAGCTATCTGATGCTGAGAAGACCGCTTTTCGTAGAGATAAAATCGGATTCATTTTTCAGCTCTTTAATTTGTTCCCCTTCTTAAGTGCTGTTGAAAACGTTGAAACCCCCCTACTGCTACGAGGCCTAAATTCTGGATTAGCAAGAGAGCAAGCAAAAATGATGCTTCGCGAATTAGGTATGGGTGATCGCCTGTATCACCTGCCAAAAGAACTCTCAGGCGGGCAACAACAAAGAGTCGCTATAGCCCGTGCATTGATAAATCAACCTGCTATCATTTTAGGCGACGAACCCACTGGCGATCTCGATTCATCAACTAGTGCTGATGTTATGGATCTTTTCCGCCGAATCAACCGAGTCAACCGGCAAACATTAATTTTGGTTACACACAACCGCTGGATCGCAGAGAAATGTGATTATATCGTCCACATGACTGATGGCGAAATCTCAGGTGTAGAAAGTAACAAGATCATGGAGACCGAAAGATGAAGGCTTACTACTCTGCCTTAATTGATAAATCAACCCCATCCGAAAATACCAAATTATCTAAAAACTTGGCTGCTACCATAAAGAGAAATCTTGCCCGCAAATCCAAAATTCAGCGCAAGGAATTCAATACATTCATCTTTCTATCAGCAGAAAAGCCGCTCCAAAAAACACTTGATTCACACCTCATTGAGCAAACGCAAAAAAGACTGCAAAAACAGCTCCAAAAATACTATCTCAAGAACCGATCAAAGCTGGAAAAACATCTCAAAAACAGCCGGGAGTTAAAGGAAACCTCGCAGATAGTAGGCACTTTCCTAAAAGAGATAGATCCCAAACTCCAAAAAGTATTCAACATTCAACTCAAAAAACATCTTTCTGAACTGCCAACAAAATTCTATGAAATCCAAAAAAATAGTTTCACTGCAATTTGGGACTTAAAGGAAGAGAATTTAGTCCAAGTGTATCTGTCAGCTTGCCCAGATCAGGCCTTCAAGCTTCCGCAAACTCAAAAACAAACAGATTTAGAGGCAATGGTTGATAAGATAGAATTTCTCAATTTCTTCTCAACATTTCTAGATCCAACCCTAAAACGTTTAAAGGACATGAATGGAGTTTTAGAAAGGCTAAAGTTCGGTCTTGAAGGGACTCACTATAAAAGCAGCGAGAAGGAAACCCAAAACAAACTTGAAATGTTTCTACGCATTCTATCCGCAAAACTCAGTGCACTTCAAAACATGGACAAAGCAATCCTTTCGATTTTTAAACTATTCAACCAAGTAAACGGCTTCTTTAACACTACAAACGTTATAGAATCAGATTCAGCTTGCCACAAAGTCATCGAAGAAGCAACACACAAGATAGATGATGGCAAGAGTCTTGTAGCTGAGGTTCAAGAAAAACTCGAAGCCTGCCTGCTTGACTTAAAAGATTATATGGATGAAACAAAGAATTGTGTGAAAACCGTTAGCTCCAAAGACGATTTTAAACTTGCATTGCTGAACATGGCAGAATTAAGTTCTGATTTGTTCATTGAAGCAGAGCTTTCAAAACTTTGGATAGACTTCTTTAGCGCAGACATTCCCTTCTTTGCTTTCCAAAACACCATTTTTAATAAAAAAACTCCGCAGCTTTCAGATGCCTCAAACGAAAGCATAATCTCAGTCAGAGGCTTAGTTAAAAACTATACCTTAGGACAAACTACTGTATATGCCGTCAGAGGAGTAGACATTGACATTAAGGAAGGCGAGTTTGTAGCTATAGTCGGCAACTCTGGAGCAGGAAAGACAACTCTGCTTAACTGTATGGCTGGGCTTGACGATCCCGATTATGGAGTTGTTTTCTTTAAGGGAAAAGACCTTCACAGTTTGGGTGACAAAGAAAAATCAAAGGCTAGGTTACTGGAAATGGGCTTTATATTCCAAAATTATGCGTTGCTGCCTCATTTCAATGCCCAAGAGAATGTGGCGTTGCCAGCTGACATAGCAGGTTTTAGTAAAGATTTGAAAAGTAGGATAGAAGAGCTCCTTGAAGGTGTTGGAATTAGTAAACAAGCTAAGCAATATCCAGCTCAGTTAAGTGGTGGACAATTGCAGCGTGTCGCTATAGCACGTGCTTTGACAAACCGTCCTAAGGTTTTGTTTGCAGATGAACCTACAGGTGATTTGGACTCTCAGACTGGAAAGCAGGTAATGGAATTGATTAAGAAGTTTCATGAAGAAACCGAAACAACAATTATTATAATTACTCATGAGCAGGAAATCGCTAATTACGCTCAAAAGCAGATAAAAATAGAGGACGGCTTAATCGAAAAATAAATTTTATCTCCTATAGACATCATTTTGCGCTCTCGAGTTTGCTGTTCTGGGCGTTATGGTAAATCTCGAGAATGGAGATATTTGAACTCATAGGCGGTGCACTGTCGGGAGACTATTTATAATTGAGGACACAGCAAACCCTGTTCGAACCATCAAACTGTTTTGCATGAATGGGTGTGTCTGCATAATTGTGTGTTTTAATTGTTTATTTTCTCTCGTTTTCTGGGCTTTGTTTAGCTTTGAAATGCGGGCATGCTGTTTCCTTCGGATTCACGTTTTTGAAATGTGCCGCTTTGCATTTTCGGTTATCAAAATTGGCGCAGTCTTCATGTTTGTATTTGTAAAAATCTAGCCTCGGAGAGCTACCTTTAATCCGTTTAAGGAAATTTCCAAGTCCTATTTTCCTTCACCTTCCATAAGAATCAATAACCCTATACCTCTATCTCTATTGCGAGGGGTAATTAAAATTTTCATATCAAACATCTTTTAGGAAGCGTAACCTGTACAAAAAGCAAGATACGCTGAGCTTTTAAAAAAAAGCGTAGTAACCCAAAATGGATGCCATAGCTGAGGATTCGCTTAGAGAGTTGGGGAAGGAAATTTAATTGATTATTCTCCAAATTGCAACTCTATTTGCTGTATCAATTCGAACGAGAGATCATAAATCGCGTAGTTTACATGAAAGCCTGGAGGATTATATAATTCATATGAAAAATAAAGAATTATGATGTTGGTAGTTCTTATCAAAAATTAACGGATCTTTTGCGAAAGTTTTATTGGGGGAAAACTGTCTAAAAGCCGCCTAATACATGTGATTTATTTGGCTCTAAATCAAAGTAAAATAAGTCAGTTCTCAAAATTTTCTAGTACCTCCAATAGAATACTGCTTAAAACTTGGGAGATTTTAGCTTATGATGACTAGTTTAAGGGGCTATGCTGACTTTCTAGCTATACAAAGAGGTTTAATGCTTTTCATGATCACCTTAGGTGGTGCTTTCTTAATTAGCGGCTCTAATTCTTTACTGCCAGCCTTACACCTCGCATTTATCGTATTTTGTTTTTGGTGTTTCTCTGATGCAATTAACAACATATACGATAAGGAACTTGACTCTATTTCTGACCCCAAAAGAGCAGAATTCACTGAGAAATTAGGTAAAAAAGGTTACATCATAACTTGGCTGTTTGCGGTGCTAGTTTTTTCTTTAAGCGCACTCACTTTTAACTGGTCTGTTTTTGCAGTTATTTCAGTAGGCATGCTATTAGGATTCATTTATTCTGTGCCACCTATAAGACTAAGAACAACCATAGTTAAACCACTTGTTAACTTTGTTTTCGGTGGAGTAGCAATTTTTATTTCAGCAGCATATTTTGGGGTCTTATCGTGGAATGTGTTAGTTTTAACATTACTTTTTGGAGTTGTTACATCGGTAAACAGTATTTGGGGTGACTTAGCGGATTACCAATCAGACAAGAACAGTGGGGCTCACACTTTACCAGTGATTTTAGGTTTTAGGAACGGCTTATTCTTAACAGTCATCTTGGGTTGTACATTAATCCCGATAATGGCATACATCGGTTTGGTGTATTCAGTGTTTTTTGTTTATTACCTAATTTTAGCTATGATCGCAAGTTACATGTTGATAAAAGTGTTTTTAAAACGAAAAGTTCTAAGCAAAAACAAAGAAAACACTTATGAACAAATATCACTTGGGACTTTGTTGACTAAGGACTTCGTTAAAATAACACTCATATTCAGTTTAACCTTCATGATTTGTTCAATAATTCGCTAAACTCAAGCCATCATAGAAAACACAATCCTAAGTACACAATAATAAACCGAGAATTCGCCTATGGAGCTGGGGATGGGAATTGAACCCATATATAGCAGCTCTGCAGGCTACCGCCTGAACCATTCGGCCACCCCAGCATCGTCACTCTAGCATATGTCAAACATAAAAATCTTGTTCTGTATAAATGCATTTAATTTTGACCCAACAACTCTACTTTTTGTAGGCTAATCCCGAAAAGAACGCTACTTTTTTGTCTTCCTTTCGGACAGTAACATGATATAACCCTGTAGTTTTTCCATCTGAAACCCTCTCAGCCTCAGCTGTTAATGTGTCTCCTTTAGCTGACGGTTTTAGGTAGTTTATGCTAACCTGAAGAGCAACAGCAACATTATCCCCAAAGTTGCAGGCTTGGGCAAAAGCATAATCTGCTAGGGTGAAGATAGCGCCTCCATGTGTAAAACCCAACGCGTTGGTGTGGATTTCTTCTACTTTCATTGATACTTTGCAGTAGCCGTCTTTTAATTCGATGATTTTTATGCCTAAGGCTTCTGCTAAGTGATCTGTCCCCTTCATTTGGTTTTGGCTCCTTTTGGTTTGTTTTCTGTGGTTAGGTACTTGTAGGCTTTTTCAAACAGCGAAATCAAGCCTTTAGGCGCAAAAATTACTATGACGACTAGAATTATACCAATTATTAGGAAGGCTATTGGTGGTCCAACGTTGCTTATTCCGGGGAAATATGGGCCAAGTGAGCCGCGGAGCGAGTCCACGACGCTTGGAGTAGCGAGTATTTGTTGGACAGAGACTAAAAAGATAGATCCGATAATAGGACCGGCCACTGTGCCTAATCCTCCTATGACACTCATAATAAGCGGCAAGAAAGAGTTGGCAGGTGAGAAAATTTCGTTCTGAATGAATCCTAGGAAATAAGCATATAGACCGCCTGCGATTCCAGCGAAGAATGTGCTGATTACAAAGGCAATTAGCTTGTATTTAGCAGTGTTTATGCCGATCATTCTTGCTTCAGTTTCATTGCCATGAATTGCCCGAAAAGCAAGCCCCATTCGAGATTTCATAATCAAATGCATTATCAGAATAGAGCTAACAAAGAAAGAAATAACCAAAATGTAGAATGGATACTCTCCGAGTTGTCCAGATGCCTTGGGCACAAGAGTGACTGGGGCAAAGCCGTTTATGCCATTGGTGAAGGAATCAAATTGGCTAGATAATGTATTTGCTATTACGGAGAAGCCGAAAGTTACCATAGCTAAGTACCAAGCCTTTAAACGGACACAAGCTAAACCAATAAGTAAGCCAATTCCTGCTGAAATCAAGCCACCTATTAAAAGTACCACAATTTGGATAAATACCGACAGGGAACCGACGCCTATGATTGAAATTACTGCAGTTGAAATTGAGTTACCTATCAGTGCTGCCGAGAAGCCGCCGATTCCTAAGAAAGCTGCGTGCCCAAGTGAGCCTTGACCCGAATTGGCAAGAAAATTCCAACTTGCAGCGTAGATGGCAAAAACGAAAATTAAAGTGAAGACATGGAGGAAGAAAGTATCGTTGACTAGTATAGGAATTACAGCTAAAATAGTTAAGCAAACCAACAGAAGCTTGAAGGTTTTAGAGCGTAAAAATGTGGTTAGCAACTGTTTGATTTGCATTTCTAGTCTCCTTTTTCTCCGAATATCCCGCTTGGTCTGATTATCAGTACTATTATGAGCATGGCAAACGCAACAGCACTGCCCCAGATTCCCCCTAAAAATAGGGTTGCCAACTGTTCAGCAATGCCGTAGAGTAAACCTCCAACGATGGCGCCTTTTATACTTCCTAAGCCGCCTAGTATTATGATGGCGAATGCTATGATAGTTGGCATAGCTCCAACTTGAAAATCAAAAGAGAAGATAATGCCATAAAGCCCTCCTGCAACAGCCGCCAAAGCGGCGCCAATAGCAAAAGTCAACATATAAATTTTTTCTATGTTTATACCCATGAGCATGGCTGTGCTGTTTTTTTGGCTGGTAGCCCGCATGGCTAAGCCAATTTTCGTTTTCTGTATCAGTAAGCCAAAAGCAATCAGAGTTGCAATGACAACAAATACCGCTACTATACGGTCATAGGTGATGGCGATGCTTGGTAAATTAAGGCTTAAGCCACTCAGTGGGCTTACAATCTGCTTCGAACCAGTACCCCAAATAAGCATCGCAACGTTCTCAAAAATATATATTAAACCTAAACTGACAAAAATCTCGTTTAACTTATCGCCTCCAAGTACTTTGCGGAAAGTGAAACGCTCGACTACAACACCCAATAAAGCCACAATGACCATTGAAACCAAGATCGCTGCATAAGCATTTAGCCCAGATGCATATGCTATTGTCCATGTTAGGTAAGCGCCAATCATTAGCAGTTGTCCATGTGCAAAATTCACGACTTTCATGACGCCAAAAATTAAGTTCAAGCCTGTTGCCAAGAGAATGTAGATGCAGCCAATGGCGACACCCCAGATTAAGGTTAAGATGATGGTTGCTGCATCCATAGTTTAACGAGTCCTCTCTTCGAGTTAGGCGCTTGAAGTTAAATCTCAAACTACCTATTTAAAATATACGAGAAAAATAAAAGAAAAAAGAGTTTTTTACTAAGTCACTATTGTCCTGCTTGATAGCCAGTTGGAAGTACAAAGTCTGCTTGTTTTAAGTTGTCGCTGCCTGTTGGTGCCCAAACTATTTGTGATTTAAGCGTATTTGAAGCTGAGTCCCATTTTAATTGCTCGATAAAGGTGACTGGACTGATCTCATGGTAGTTTACGCCTGTACTGAATCGTATTCTGCCACTTTCTGTTTGGATTAACATTTGAGGCATATCTGTGCTCTCAAGTGCATCTCGAACGGCTGATTTATCAACAGTTCCAGCTCTTGTTATGGCATCTTTGGCAACGTAGAATGAATCATATGTATCGGCGCCCATCATTCCAGCATCTACACCGTAGGTTTGTTTGAACTTCTGAGAGTATGTTTGTACCAGAGTCGAATACGATTCTGTCATGAAGGGGTTGAGTTTTGACTCCAACAGTTGACCGTCACCAATGCTTCCTAGAAGGCTGTAGAATACGGGATCTTGATTGTTTTCAACAGCTATGTAGACTGTCTTTAAGCCTACGTCGTTCCATCCTTGTTTTATGATTAGGGGTGTTTTGTCTGGGTTGTCTACTACGAATACTGCGTCTGGATTTGCTGCTTTAACTACTGTCAAGTCTGTTTGGTAGTTAGTTGTTGCTGGGTCATAGCTTCTGTCTGCTACAAGAGTGATTGGCAGGTTTTGGTTTTGTATCCAATATTTTGTGGCTTGTTCAACGCCTTGTCCAAAGGCGTCATTGCGGTAGAGAATTGCGAGGCTAAAATTGCGGTTTTCTGCAACCAACGGTTTCATCTCGCTGGCGAAGAAGTTAACCACTGTTTTACTGTAGTCATAGGTTGTGGTGCAGTAATGGAACATGTACCTCATTCCTTCAGCGTCGGAGATGCTGTTTGGTCCATTGGGACCAAAGCCGCCGTAGTCACCTTGTGGTCCTCTTCTGGTTACAAGTTGGTTTGATGCTCCGGTGATCAAGTAGGGAACTCTTGCTTCTATGGCTTTAACTTGGTTAGCGAGTGTTCCTGCGCTTCCGTATCCGCCGATTAGCATGTCTACTTGGTCTGTTTCAATGGCTCTTGTTACAGGTGTGACTGCGTTTGCTGGTGCATCATTCACTGTGTCAGCGGTTACTATTGTGATGTTAACGTTAGTATTCCATTCGCTGATATAGACGCCGCCTGCGTCGTTGATTTCTTTCACTGCCATTTCCGCTGCGTTTGCCATGTCCTGCCCGATTGACGTGCTCATCGGTGCAACTAATCCTATCTTTATGTTTCTAGCTTCGGCTGAAGGTGCTGGTTTAATCAGTTGAATCGCTGCGACTGCTGCAACGACTATTATTACCGCTATAATCACAGCTAATAGTTTCTTCTGCATAATTCATTTCCTCAGTTTTTTCTTTGCTATATCGACGCATTTTGCTTAAAAGATTATCTCTTTAACACACTTTCTCTGCCTAACTTGAAGGCTTTGAGGTTCAAGTTGATATATCTCTCTTTTAATTTGCCTGCTATTGCCTGCTGGAACGATTCTACTTTTACCGGTATATCTGGAAGTGCGGAGAGAGCACCCAAAAGTATTGTATTGACAACCAGCAAGTTTCCAAGTTTCTCAGCTATCCCAATACCATCAACCTCGTAAACTAAGGCTTTAGTTCGGAGTAGATCCATGAGTTCTTGCATGCTTTTCGGCTTAATACTTGAGGGCAAACAGCTGGGCTGAATAAGCTTAGTATTCACTATAACTGTACAATTTCGCTTAATCATTGGCAGAGATCTAGCGGTCTCTAGGACTTCAAAACCCACGATTGCATCTGCTTTTCCAGTTTCTATGAGGGGAGATTCAACTTTGTCTCCGATTCGTGCATAAGCCACAATGGAACCGCCCCGTTGAGCCATCCCGTGAATCTCTGCCTTTGCAACGTCAAACCCCTCAAGCATAGCCGCCTCACAGTAAATGTCACTTAAGACCACGACTCCTTGACCACCGACCCCGCTGAAAACTATGTCAAGTGTCACTTCTCTTTCCTCCTGATGGCATCAAATGGGCACACATCTAGGCAGACACCGCAACCATTGCAGAGAATCGAATCGATTTGGGCATGCTCCTCTGTTAGAGTAATAGCTGGACAACCAAACGCTTTCACGCAAACCCCGCAAGCATTGCATTGTTCTTTAACTTCGAATGGTTTTTGTTTCTCAACCAAAAGTGGGCAAGGCCGTTTAGAGATAATTACCGATGGTCCTCGGTATTTCATCATTTCTTGTACTGCTGTGGTAGCAGCTTTAATATCATAAGGGTCGACAGTTATGACTTTCTCTATGCCGACGGCTTTAACGATGTCTTCTATATTCACGATTTTAGCGTCTGTTCCCATCGCAGTTTTTCCTGATCCAGGTGTCGGCTGGTGTCCCGTCATAGCGATTACACTATTATCCATAACAACGACGCAAACGTTTGCCTTATTGTAGACAATATTTAGTAGCCCTGGCATCCCTGCGTGAAAGAAAGTTGAGTCACCCAAGACAGCGAACACTTTGTCTTTTACGCCTGCATGGAACATGCCTGCTCCTTGCCCAATGCCTGCCCCCATACAAAGACATGTTTGAACTGCACTCACTGGGGGTAGTACCCCTAGCGTGTAGCACCCGATGTCTCCTGTTACTATCTTGTCGTTTGATCTGCCAATCAGGCTCAAAGCACTCTCCGGGCAGGCAGGTACACATTTCGGTTCGCCCCCACAGGTGTCGCAGATTTGAGCTTTGTGAGTGGTTGGATGCAAAGTTAAAACTCCGAATTCACAGGCTTCTATACACCAGTCGCAGCCTTTACACTTCGTTTGCTCCACAGTAATTATGCCGGTATCTTTTGATTGCGTTAGAGCATCTTCGGGGCATGCTGCTACACAAGGCGCATTGATGCAAGCTTTACATGTTATTGCTGAATTTTGAGTTAAATTGACCCTGACCGCTCTTATGCGGGATTTCAGCGGGTTAAAGACGCCTTCTTTCTCAAATGAGCAAGCGTATTCACAAATGTCACATCCAACGCATTTATCGCTGTTGCACTCAATATGTTGATTTACAGAGTTAAGTGCGTAATAGAACGCTCTATGAGGGCACCCAGGACAAAGCGCTGGTGGTCTGGGAGGCAAGTCAAAACGTTCTGGTGTTTTTGCTTTTTCAGTTAATCTTAAACCTGCTAATGCTTCACGTACATTATCAGGTGTTAGTTCACCGATTTCTTCTAGACCTAACTCGTTTTTTCCTAAACATCGCAGACCTAACCGCTGAATGTTCTCTTCTAAGTAAGGTCTTAGCTCCTCAATCACTATGATTTTTTTAACCTTTAGGGCAAATCTTCTCACAATCTCGTGAGGGAAGGGATAGACAAAACCTAGCTTTAGCCAAGAAAACTTTTTTGTGTCAAGCACTGAACGAGCATAATAGTAACCCACACCGCTTCCGATAATCCCAATGTCGCTGCCGTTATCTTCAATTACATTGAATTTTGAATGGTTAACAAGGGTTTTTGCCTGTGCCATCTTTACTTCTAGTACTCGATGTTGACGAATGGCGTTTGAAGGTACCATAACCCACTTAGAGCCATTTTTGTCAAATTCAGCTCTGCGTTTGATTCTCTGGAAGTCGCCCAGTTTAACTCTTGCTTTTCCATGTGCAACTCTGGTTGTTAAACGCAAAATTACGGGCAGATGGAGCCTTTCACTGATTTCAAAGGCTTCCTTAGCCATGTCGTGGGCCTCCTGAGGGTTGCCAGCGTCAAGTAGGGGTAACTTTGCGTGGACAGCAAAGTACCGTGTGTCTTGCTCGTTTTGGCTACTATGCAGTGCAGGGTCGTCACAGATGGCAAATAGCATACCGCCTTCTGTCCCTGTGTAGGCCAGAGTCATAGCAGCGTCAGCAGCGACGTTTAAACCAACATGTTTCATAGAAACCATTGAGCGTACTCCCGTCATGGATGCGCCTGCGGCAACTTCGGCAGCTACAATCTCGTTTATGCTCCATTCTGCATAGATCCCTAACTCGTTAGAAACTTCAGCTATGGCTTCCAGAATTTCGGTGGAAGGTGTTCCGGGGTAGGCAGCGGCAACCTTTACGGTGGCTTCAATTGCTCCGCGTGCAACTGCCTCATCACCGTTAAGCAGGGCGTAAGTGCCTGGCTTATCGACTGCAATCTTGGAAGTCATCGTTACTCCTTTACATTTTACCCTTGCGCAAGTCCATTACTCTTTTGGCTTTGCCCTCAGTTCTGGGGAGCTCGCCAGGTTTAACTATTTCAACATCAGCGGATATTCCAGTAACAATATGGATTCTTTTTTGAATCTCAGCCCTCAATGCGTTTTTGTCTAGTTGCGGATCCTTAGCTGCTTTTTCAGATAATTCAACTTTAACAACAAACGTATCCAGAGCTCCTGGTCTATCAACCACTATTAGATATTGAGTAGCCAGTTCCGAGAAGCACATAACCGCATACTCAATTTGCGAGGGGAAAACGTTTACTCCCCTAATGATGAGCATGTCATCTGATCTCCCCCGCACTCTCAACATCCGCGCATGAGTTCGTCCACAATTGCATTTTTCTGTGGCGATTTTAGAAATGTCTCTTGTCCTGTACCGTAGCATGGGTACACCTGTCTTAGTAAGTGTGGTGAAGACTATTTCACCTTCCTCGCCAGCAGATAGTACTTCGCCAGTATCAGGGTCAATCGTTTCCACGATGAAGTTATCTTCCCAAATATGTAGTCCCTGATGTTCATCGCATTCGATTGATACTCCTGGGCCGCAGAGTTCAGTTAATCCATAAACATCAAACGCTTCGATACCCATCTGTTCCTCGATTCTTTCCCTGATTTTATCTGACCATGGTTCCGCTCCAAACATCCCTCTTTTTAGTTTAAGGTCTTTTCTTGGGTCGATACCTTCTTGAGCCATGGTTTCTGCAAGATAAACTGCAAAACTGGGTGTGCAAGCTAGTAGTGTAACCCCTAAATCTTTCATGAGTTTTATCTGGCGTTGAGTCATCCCACCGCTTGCAGGGACAATTTTAGCGCCAAGTTTCTGAGCGCCGTAATGGAATCCTAAACCACCTGTAAATAGTCCATAACCATAGGCGATGTGGATTACGTCTTGACGTCTGCCGCCAGCGGTATAAATAGATCGTGCCATGATCTCTTGCCAGACGTCCAAATCTCCTTTAGTGTAGGATCCAATGATTGGGTTACCTGTGGTTCCGCTTGAGGCATGGATTTCTACTATTTCATCTGATTTGACAGTGACCATGCCAAATGGATAGTTGTCGCGTAAATCGCTCTTTACCGTAAATGGCATCTTTTGCAGGTCATCAAGTGAGCGTATATCCTCCGGCTTTAAACCTACACTATCAAATTTCTTATGGTAAAAACTACTGTTATTGTAACAGTGATTAACTTGTTCTTTGAGTTTTTTCAGCTGGTAATCATTTATGTCCTGTCTGGGCATAGTTTCGATTTTTTCGTTCCAGTACTTGCCATCCGCCAAATTGTGCCCCTCTTTGCTTTAAAGGCCTAGATACACTTCCTTTATGTGACTATTAGATAAAAGTTCCCTACTCTTGCCATCCAATACAATCTTTCCTTCCTCAAGAACATAGCCCCTGTTGGCTACATTTAGGCTATCATGGATGTTCTGCTCTACCAATAGAACTGTTACTCCCTCGTCGTTGATTGTGCGTACTGTATCGAGAACTTTCTCTACAATGATAGGGGCTAAACCAAGAGACGGCTCATCGAGAATGAGTAGTTGCGGATTAGACATCAAACTTCGACAGATCACTAGCATCTGCTGTTCACCGCCGCTTAATGTCTGGGCCAAAGCTTTCTCTTTCTTTTTTAGAACGGGAAATATCTCAGAGACTTTTTCTTTTGTCTCCCTAACTTTAGCTTTGTCATTTATCCCGTATGCACCTAATAGTAAGTTTTCTTCTACAGTCATGCGTGGAAAGATTTCTCTTCCCTCGGGAATCATTGTGAGTCCTTTTTTTACTATTTCATAGGTGGCGAGTTTTTCTATGCTTTCACCCTTGAATTTGATTGATCCCGTCTGGGGTTTAATGTATCCCATGATTGTCTTGACGAGTGTAGTTTTTCCTGCGCCGTTTGGTCCAATTATGCTCACTATTTCTTTCTCTTCAACCTTGAAGCTTACATCACGTAGAATCTGTACAGCCCCGTAAGCTGCAGAGACATTGTCTATTTCCAGCATCATTCTTCATCCTCGCCAAAAGTAAACCGTTTCCCCAAGTAAACTTTGACAACGTTCTCGTCGCTGCATACTTGCTTAGGAGTGCCCTCGCAAATTTTTTCACCGTGCTGGAGCACAATCACACGGCTACATAAACCCATAATAACCCGCATAACATGCTCGACAATTAGTACAGTCACACCTTGCTTGTTTATGAGTTTGATAAGTGCAATAGCTTCATCTGACTCTTTAGGGGTCAAACCCGTGAGTAATTCGTCAAGTAATAGCAGTTTAGGACTGGTTGCTAGAGCTTTTGCTAATTGTATTCGCCGTAGCTCCACAACGTTTAGACTCTTTGCTTTGACATCAAATTTTTCCTTGCTTAAACCCACAAACGACAAAAGTTCACGTGTTTTTTCTATACTATCAGCTTTGCTGGTGGATTTTTTTCGATTAAATAAAACGCTAGTTAATACATTTTCCATTGCAGTCATTTCTGGGAAGGACTGTACGGTTTGCGCGGTCTTAGTGATCCCTTTTGCGCAGATACTGAATGGTGGCAGCTTAGAGATGTCCTCATCAAAGAAGAGGACTTGCCCTGAGTCTGGTTTGTAAACGCCGCTGATAAGGTTGAGTAGTGTTGATTTGCCTGAGCCATTGGGACCTACAAGTCCTGCTATTTCACCGTCATACACGGTGAAGTCAACGTTTTTTAGAGCTTGAAGGCCTCCGAAGCGTTTGGAGACTCCTACGCACTTTAACAAAGTTGTAATCTCCGATTAGCAAGAAATTATTCGAGTAGTAATATAAAGGTTGGTAAAAACAAATTTTTTGTAAGTACATGTCTTCATTCGGTCTGCCAAAAACCTTGTTTGTTAAAAGTTAAATACCCACTAAACTATAGGGGTTATTGGGGTAGTGTATTTGCCTATTACACAAGTTAGTGTGTTCCTTGACAATCGACCTGGCTCTCTTTTTGAAGCTATGTCACGCATAGATGAGAACAAAATCAAGATTTTTGCTCTATCTATCGCTGATGCAGGAGAATTTGGATTAGTCAGGATGATTACTGAAGAGCCTAAGAAGGCTGCTGCTCTCTTGGAGGACTCAGGATTTAACCTAGCCAAATCAAAGAAAAACACTGAAGTGACAGCTATCTTTAGCTCAGAAGAGGATAGACTCTCGAAAATAACCAAGATTCTAGGAGATAGCGGCATAAACATTGAATACGCTTATTCATCGGCAGTCCATGTAGACGGCAAAGTAGCGTTAATACTTAGACCAAGCAACGTTGAGAAAGCAGAGCAGTTACTTTCAACTAATGGGATTGATGTGTTTTCGTTAGTTGATATCAAAAAATACTTCAAATGATATACCTTTATGTCGTAATTCAACCCTCTTCTCTCACATGCAGTGACGTAAAACAGCTCTCTGATGCCTTAGAATGATGGTTAGATTAGAAAAATAATGATTCTTGGACAATAACCTTTAATTTATGGCATTCACGACCCTTTAGCAGAAGGTAAGAGAAGAATGGTCACTACAAACCTCGACAAGATCTTCAATCCTAAAACTGTAGCTATCATAGGCGCCAGTGATGCAGAAGGTTCAGTTGGATATGCAATTGTTAAAAACTTCACTCAGGGAGGTTATACTGGTAAGGTTTATTTCGTTAACGTACGTAAACCTGAGATCCTAGGTGTTAAGACTTATCCATCCGTTGATCAGATCCCCGAGCAAGTCGATTTGGCGATGATCGCGACACCCGCAAAAACAGTTCCAGATGTCATGGTGGAATGCGGGAAGGCAAAAGTTAAAGGTGTAATCATTGTTTCCGCTGGTTTCAAAGAGATTGGCGAAGAAGGTAAAGCTTTAGAAGAAAAATTAGGTCAAGTAGCCAAACAATATGGCATCCGTGTTATTGGGCCGAACTGCATCGGAATCATACGACCGCGATCGAACCTTAACGCTACTTTCCTTGACAAAGTCCCGAAACCTGGCAATGTTGCCTTCTTATCTCAAAGTGGTGCTTTAGGTTCAGCAATCTTGGACTGGGCGATTCATGAAAACATTGGCTTTAGCAATTTCGTTTCTGTTGGTTCAATGATTGATGTAGATTTTGGCGATTTAATTGATTATTTCGGTGGCGACCCCAAAACAAAGAGTATTCTTATGTACGTTGAAGGTATCACCGAAGCGCGAAAGTTCATGAGCGCCGCAAGGCACTTCGCAAGAACTAAACCTATTATTGTAGTAAAATCAGGTAAGTTCTCTGAAAGTGCAAAAGCAGCTGCATCCCACACTGGATCCCTCTCTGGCGAGGATGGAATATACGATGCCGCCTTCAAGCGGGCTGGTGTAGTGCGTGTAGGCGAAATCGCTGATTTATTCAATACTGCTGAAGTTTTAGGTACTCAACCGTTACCGAAAGGTCCAAACCTTGCAATAATTACTAACGCAGGCGGACCTGGTGTAATGGCAACTGACGCCCTCATCGGTTTTGGCGGTCAATTGGCTAAACTTACCCAAAAAACTATAGATTCTCTTAATGCTGTATTACCTCCTTTCTGGAGTCACGGTAACCCAATAGATGTTTTAGGTGATGCAAAAGCAGACCGCTACAAGGCTGCCGTTGATGCCGCATTAAATGATGATAGTGTCGATGGTATACTCGTAATTTTCACACAACAAGCAGTTTCTGAATCAGTTGAAATAGCAAAAAACATAGTTGAACTAGTCCGCAATAAACCCTACCAGAACAAAACAATCTTAACTTCCTTTATGGGCTTTGGCGCAGTGCAAGAGGCAAACAGTATCCTCAACGCCAACAACATCCCAACTTACACTACCCCCGAACAAGCTCTCAAAGCCTACATGTACATGTACGATTACCAAAGAAACATTGATTTGCTCTACGAGACTCCTGAAGAGTTACCTGTTGATTCTTCACCACCAAAACGCCCAATCATGGCAATCATCAGAGATGCAGCCTTCGAGGACAGAGAAATCTTAACCGAAGATGAAGCCAAAAAGATACTAAAATACTACAACTTCCCAGTCGTACGAACTGCAGTTGCAAACAACGTTGATGAAGCAGTCGCATATTCTACTGAAATGGGCTTTCCTGTTGTGCTAAAGATACTCTCACCACAAATTATTCATAAAAGCGATGCTGGTGGAGTAATCTTAAACGTTAACTCACCACGCGAAGTACGAGATGCCTTCGAACTTCTCATTCAAAGAGCAACTGCTTACAATCCAAAAGCCCAAATAATCGGTGTAACTGTCCAGCCGATGGTTGAAAAGAGAGGACACGAAGTAATCATTGGCGGAAAAACCGACCCCGTCTTTGGTCCAGTAATTCTCTTCGGAATGGGTGGCGTTGGTGTTGAACTCTTCAAAGATTATTCTATAGCACTTCCACCACTCAATACAACACTTATTCGAAGAATGATGGAAGAAACCAAAGTCTACCGCCTGCTAAAAGGCTATCGCGGTTCATCGCCAGTAGACCTAAAACGCCTCGACGAAACAATACTGCTATTCTCACAGTTACTTGTTGATTTTCCACAAATAAAAGAAATTGACATCAATCCACTTTTGATTAGCGAGAAAGAAGCATCTATTCTCGATGCACGCATAGTAATAGATAAAGAAAAGGTTTGCAAGAAATTCGTGCCCCATGAGCACATGGTCATCAGTCCTTACCCAAAGAAGGACGAACTTCTATGGTTACTCAAAAACGGGCAAGAAGTACTGCTAAGACCCATAAAACCCGAAGATGAACCCATGTGGCTAGAGTGGTTCCAGAGCCTATCCGAAGAATCCATACGTTACCGTTTCTTCCAAATGCTCAAAGATACACCACACGAAGTTCGTGTACGCTACTGCAACGTTGACTACGATAGGGAAGTCGCTATGGTCGCAGAAATTGTTGAAAATGGCAAACGAAAAATACTCGGAGTCACCCGCCTGAGCATCGAATCCGACAGAAAACACAGTGAAATGGCATTCATCGTCAGCGATTACTGGCAAGGGCTAGGTCTAGGCACAAAACTGGTCGATTATACCCTCGATATCGCTAAACAAAAAGGCATTGAAAATGTCTACGTAATCATGTTACAAGACAACTATCGTGCTCTAAGCTTGACAAAGAAAATGGGCTTCAAAATCGAGTACTTAAGCGATGGCACAGTAAAAGGAGAACTAAACCTCAAGGATGAAGACATTGACCTGCGGTGTTTAGTGAAAAAAGAGCCTGAGACAGTACAAGAAAAAAACCAGTCAAAAACTGAAGCCAAAGCTATGATCCAAGACAAGAAACTATCGCCAGAAGCGGCTTCGACTTAATTCCATCTTTGGCTCTCTTTTTAATTGAGCCTTTTTGTTTTTTTAGGTTTCATTTAGCAACTTAGAATCACTATCAATAATCGACTGTAGAAATAAGAAAATCGCTTTCTTGGGGATTTTAGATACTTTAAATTTCAAAGCCACGGCCTCTTTGTACAACGGTAAGAGATTAGAAGAGCAAAGGATATAGGAGTCAGTGGAGCAATCACCTTTAATTCGTTGGGTAGAGCCAATGTTCCTTTAGCATAAAAATGGGCTTAGACATGAGTGAAACTCCAGAAGTCCAAAAACTGAATGTAACTAAACTATTAGAAGCTCAAATCAAAGCAAACAACCTGCAGATTTCAATTAACCCTTCTGGTATGGTTATCGTTCAAGCTAACAATGAAATCCTTAGAGAAATCATTAAAGAACTACTTGCCATCGATCAGAAAACTTCTCTTGTCACTATTTCTGGTCTTGACCTTGGCCAAACCTTGGGTGTCTACTACCACATGCGAACCTCCAAGGGCTATCTAACTATCAAGGTGGAAGTACCTAAAGACAAACCAAGGATCCAAACCATAACTGACTTGATTAATGGTGCAACGTTTGCTGAATTAGAAGCCAGCGATCTATTAGGATTAATTTTTGAAGGAAACACTCTGTCTGATCACTTCATTTTGCCAGAGAATTGGCCCCAAGGTGTTTATCCGCTAAGAAAAGACGTCAAAGTAGAAGAAGTAAAACTCAATCCTTTAGTGCCTAAAGAAGAAATTGAGGACACAAACGTCTACAAACTCATCATTGGTCCACAGCACCCAGCATTGATAGAGCCAGAAAAGTTATCAGTTACAGTCGCCGGCGAAATAGTAACAAACGTCGAACCCCGCATCGGTTACGTACACAGAGGAATAGAGAAAGCAGCAGAGTCACGATCCTACCAACAAGATATCTACCTTGTCGAGAGAGTCTGCGGCATCTGCAACTCAACCCACGCCAGAACATTCGTAGCAGCCGTAGAAAAAATCTTAGGCGTAGATATTCCACCCCGGGCAAAATACATACGAACAATCGCTTTAGAATTAAACAGGTTACACAGTCACCTCTTAACGTTAGGGCATGCATGTATTGAAATGGGCTACGATACACTGTTCCAATACTTCTGGCGCGACCGTGAACCCATAATGGACCTAGTAGAGCTAACAAGCGGCAACCGTGTGTATTCATCGCTGATGACTATTGGCGGCGTTAGAAGAGACCTAAACCCAGACAACTTTTCAAAAATCCAAACTACCTTAAGCGAACTGTATAAAAAAATTCCTAACTATCGGGACACTTATCAGAATAACAAGTCAATACGGCTCCGCATGGAAGGCGTTGGTGTACTCTCACGCGAAGACGCATTAAACCTGTGCTGTGTTGGTCCAGTTGCAAGAGGTTCTGGATTAGACATAGATGTAAGAAAAGACACACCATACGAAGCATACAGTGAAATCCCCTTCAAAGAAATTGTCTACACCGAAGGCGATACATGGGCGCGAATGAATGTACGTCTAGATGAGGTTGAAGAAAGCATAAAGATAATCCAATACGCTCTTGACCATATACCCAGTGGACCAATCAAAACTACAGTTCCTAGAATAATACCGTCAGGTGAAGCAATATCTGCTGTCGAGGCGCCCAGAGGCGAATTATTCTACTACGTAAAAAGCAACGGTACACAAAACCCTGAACGAGTAAAAGTACGCACGCCAACGTATTCAAACCTACCATCGTTCCTAAAGACTGCTATTGGCCAGAACCTAGCAGATTGCCCAGTGAACTTTGTAAGTTTAGACCCTTGCTTCTCATGCACGGACAGGTGACGATATGACCCGAAAACGAGCACTATCCACAAAACTTGCCAAGGAAGCATTCTTAAACCTCTTCAGGAAAAGGGCAACAGAAAAGTACCCTGAGGCTCCAGCATCTGTCGCTGAGGGATTTAGAGGGAAGCAAGTACTTGACCTTAAGAACTGTATCAGTTGCTCTCTTTGTGCCCGTGAATGCCCGGCTAAGGCAATCGAGATGGTTATTGTAGACGGTAAGAAGAAACCTTTGATTCATCTGGATCGATGTGTTTTCTGTTATCAGTGTGCCGATTCTTGCCCCCGTAATGTATTTCAAACCTCAAAGGTTTTCGATTTAGCCACAACTGAAAAGGGCACGCTTGTCATTAAGCCAGGGCCAATTTCTGCTCAAACTGATAAAACCGAAAGTAGATAAAAGTAAGCTGCTAACCGATTCCTAATTGTACAAGAACAATCTGTAAGATCGCCAGTGGCAGTAGATACTTCCACATTCCTGCGATTGTCTGGTCGAGACGTAAACGTGCGAAAATGGCTCTAACGAAAGAAATTAGCAGCACAACCAAGATAGTTTTTATTAAAAAGACAACAATTGCGGGTATGAAGAAAACGTCTTGGATGCCTCCTAAGTATAGGGTAGAAATTAAAGCCGAGGCAAGTACTAACTCGAGATTTTTGCCTAGTCGGATTAGGGCGAGTTTTTTTCCGCTGAACTCGGTTCGCCAGCCTGCGACCACTTCTGACTCTGACTCAGGGATATTAAACGGTGCAGTCTCCAGTTCAGCCATCAAGCAGATAACCAGCACAGCAAAACCGATTGGCTGCAGAACAACCAGCCACGTTGTGCTACTCTGCCACTGTGAAATAGTGCTTATAGAAAGACTCTTTGCTGCAATCGCAGGACCACTAAGCGCCAGCGCCAAGGGGATTTCGAAACTCATCATCTGAAGCATTGCACGGACCCCTCCGATGGTGCTGTATCGGTTTCTTGAACTCCACCCGCCTAAGAAAACGGTGATAATCATTAAAGCTAAGATGAACATAACAAAAACCAAGTCGCCTTCAAACGCTGCTATAGCAGTGTTGCTTGCGATTGGGACAATAAACAGCGCAGTCAATGGCAGTGTAAGGTAGATTATCGGTGATACCGTGAATAGCAGTCTATCGCATATTGCTGGGACTATATCTTCTTTAGAGAGTAGTTTTAGGAAGTCTGCAAATGGCTGGAAAATACCTGCTGGACCGGCAGTTAATGGTCCATATCGGCTCTGGATTTTAGCGTAGACTTTGCGGTCGATCCACTCATAAAAAAATGAAAGCGATAGTAGGAATAATACTCCTGGGAAGACTATGATTTGGAGAATCTCTACTGTAACCGTGTTTTCTACGCCCTCAGAAGCGTTGAATAGTCTTTTGGGAAATTTAATATTATCGATTAATTGAAAAGAAATAGAGTATAGCGCTGTTTAGAGTTTTTTTCTTGTGAAAGCCAGCATGCCGACAGCTGTTAAAACAATTAACGCATACATGACTGGTAAAAGGTCGGTCGCATAAAACGAGGTCATTGTGACAAACGCTAAAATGTCAAAGATTAGGAAGTAGACTGCAAAGGTTAGAAACCTCTCAAGATCTAGTTTTGCCTCTTTTAGGGGTCCTTGTTCACCACAGCTGTAGGGAGCGGTTTTTTCTTTGTTCTGCTCGCTTTTGGGTGCCATGCGACCTCCGATAAAATAGATAACTAAAGCTGTGAAAAGTGAGACTCCAAAGACGATTGGCAAAATGTATTGGAGATCACCTGTCATCCTCTAAACCCTGTTGCGAAAAAGATAAAGCATCCTATTAATCTTTTCATTCTAATTAATCGGGGATGGCTTGTCACGATAGAAGAAGTACTACAGATTTCTCTTATGATCGTTGCGGTGCTTCTCGCCATTTTCACGATTGAAGTAAAAAACATCTTGCATGCAGTTATCGGCTTCTGCGCCATGTGCGTTGCCATCGGCGGTATCTTCTGGTTGCTTGCCGCACCCTACGTTTCAGTCTTCCAAATCCTAATTTATGCAGGTGCAGTAGTCGCAATCTTCTTGGCAGCAGTTATGCTAACAACAAGCAAGGAGACAACTAAATGAAACTAAACGCTGCGTTCATGGTCTGTGTTCTCTGCACTATTATAGCAGCGATGGTTTTTACGGTTGCGGCTTTTCAGCAAGACTTCCCAATTTTCAGTGCCTCTGGCTCTAATCAAACTAATTTTGTAGAAGTAAATGGAAATGTCGGAGCTGAGGACAGCCGATTTATGTGGAACAACACTGGACTAGCATTGATCGCACAGGCATTTGTACTCTTTGCAGCAGCAGCTGCCACTTTGGGTTTACTAAGGAGCGAAGAAAAACATGATTGACCTCTCCTACTACCTAGTCTTTTCTCTCTTACTCTATATCATAGGCATCTACTGCTTAGCAACCAAACGTAACTTAATCCGTTTACTGCTGGGGGTAGAGATTCTGATTAACGCAGCAAACATGAACTTTATCACTTTTGCCGCTTACGCAAACCCCGGCTTTGTTAATTCAATGGGGCATTCATTCACAAGTGTATCTATCGGTTTAGCAGGTGCAGTGAGCGCAGTTGCACTTGCAGTTGTCGTGTTGATTTATCGGCGCTATGGAACACTTGATGCTGACGAATTAAAACAATTGAGGGATTAGAGAAGAAAAACCATGCTCACGCTACCGCTTGATATTTTGCTGATATTCACCATTGTATCCCCAGTTGTCGGTTGGGTCACACCAAAACGGTACCGCGCAAAAATCTTAGGGGCATTCACATCAGCAGCACTACTTATCACGGGATATGCGCTGTACGATCTCTATCTGGGTTCAACTGGCGCCTCAGTAATTTACCTGCCCAGCAACAGCCTAAATTGGGCAACTCTGCGCATTGACGCCTTGAGTTTTTTCATGTCCTCGATATTCTTAGGTTTAGGATTCGCCGCAACCATTTACTCAGTTGCCTACGTAAAAAATAAGGTTGAAACACCCTTCTACTACACTCTAATTTTGGCATTAATCGGCGGCATGATGGGCATCGTATTCGCTGGAGACCTGCTCATACTCTACGTATTCTGGGAACTCATGTCCATCTGTTCCTATGCATTGATAGCTCTTTTTAAAGAGGAAAACACATCCATAGAAGCCAGCTTCAAGTACCTGATTATGAGTGCAGCAGGAAGCGCCACAGCTCTCTTTGGAATATCTCTTCTGTATGGAATGACAGGAACAGTAAACTTCGAGGGTCTCGCTGCCACCTTAGCTGGTTCAGGCACAACTGCTTGGATCTACATCGCGGCACTCTTTATCTTTTTAGGATTTGGCGTTAAAACAGCTGTTTTTCCCTTACATACATGGCTACCTGACGCTTACCAAGCTGCACCAGCACCCATCTCCGCAATACTCTCTGGCATAGTAATCGGACCCGGCGTCTTTGCAATCGCTAAAGTATTCTTCACTGCCTTTTTATCAATACAGGCAATGTGGGCTTCGGCGATAGCAGTACTTAGCATCCTAACTATGCTAGTAGGCAACATAACTGCGCTAAAGCAAACTGATATAAAACGTATGCTCGCTTACTCAAGCATCGGCCAAGTCGGCTACTTGTTAATCGGTCTCGTAGTAGGAACCCAACTCGGCCTAACTGGGACTTTTCTGCAGTTTTTCAACCACGCACTAATGAAGGGTTTGGCTTTTCTCTGCGTGGGTGCAATCATCTTCCGTTTGGGTTCACATGAACTCTCAGACATACAAGGCATTGGCAGAAAAATGCCTCTGACCGCATTCGCACTCGCTATGTCCGCCATAGCATTGGTCGGTTTGCCTCCGCTTGCAGGTTTTCCTGGTGAACTCATGCTCTTCACTGCTTCAATCCAAGCCGACATGATATGGCTTGGCGTCGCTCTTCTTATCAACATCATAATCTCAGCGGGATTCTACCTGCGTATAATATACGTAGTAGTTCAGCCTATCTCTAATTGTAAAGCTGAGCAGACAAAAGAAGCACCGCTACTCATGCTAATACCAATCCTTGCTCTTGTAGTCTTAATCATCCTCTTCGGAGTCTGGCCTGACCCTCTTGTGAACTTTGCAGGGGACGCTGCAAATGCGCTTCTCTCTGTTGGAGGTACTGTCTAGATGCAGATAATTGATGTTGCACCGTGGCTATGCTGGATTTTCCCCGCTGTAGGTGCATTAGCTGCCTTGGCCTTAAGAAAAGCTAACCGCAGATCCCTAAACACAACTGTGATTTCGATGACGCTGCTAGGCTGGGTGATGACGCTTTTAATGATTCCCGCGATGCTCAACAACGAGACAATCGAAAAATCCCTCTTTTGGGTTTCAATTGCAGGCGCCCAAGTAGACGCAGGCGTATTAGTTGATACCCTAAGCGTAATCATCGCCAACGTTGTCGCATTCCTGAGTTTATTGATTATGATTTACTCAACCAAGTACATGGCTGAAGACCAAGGTATCGCCCGCTTCTGGTTCTTCATGCAGCTCTTTATGGCATCAATGCTACTTCTGGTCCTAGCTGATAACTTCATCATAATGTTCGTAGGGTGGAAACTGGTTAGCATCTGCAGCTTTGGATTAATCGGTTATTACTACCGAGACGAGAAACAACACTGGATCGGCGGCCCCGCACCTTTCCCGTTCCAGAAACCCAGCCGAAACGGGCTCAAAGCCCTACTTATGACAACATTTGGCGACACCGCACTACTCGCCGGTATAATAATCCTCTACATATACGCGCATACCTTCAATTTCATGGAGCTGCTCCAAACAGCAGGCACATGGCTTCCCGAAATGGCAGCCACCCCCGGTCTACTCTCATTAACCTGTGTCCTGTTGCTGCTTGGACCCTTTGCAAAATCAGCCCAGTTCCCATTCCATGAATGGCTCCCTGAAGCAATGTCTGGTCCAACCCCCGTCAGTGCTTTGATCCACGCAGCCACTATGGTTAAAGCCGGAGTATACCTGATCGCTCGTATGCTGCCTATATTCTTCTTTGCAGCTTGGGTTGCAACCCCCACGTACTCTGAAGCCCTCACATTCTTCATATTGGCCGCGGCTATCGGGGCCTTCACAGCTTTCCTTGGAGGCACACAAGCCATCGTCGCAAAAGAACTCAAAAAAGCCCTAGCTTACTCCACGATGAGCGCTATCGGCTACATGGTTCTCGCTTTAGGCGTCGCTGGTTTGAGTGCTGAATCCTTAGTAGCAGGCGCTTCTTCAAGCATCTATTTCCTAATCAATCACGGCCTCTTTAAAGTGGTCTTATTCCTCTGCGCAGGAGTGGTCATACATGCATCTGGTTCAATTTATCTCAATCACATGAATCTCTCACCCAAAAAGATGAGGTTTACATGGGTTTTCATGTGGATAGGTGCCTTGGCATTGATGGGGGTGTTTCCGCTCTCTGGTTTCTGGAGTAAAGACAGCGTGCTGCTAGCCTGTTGGGAAAGCGGTCAATATGCTATCTTCGCAGTTGCATTGATCTCGGTTATTTTAACCTCTTTTTATGTTATCCGCTTGATGGGATTAGTTTTCCACACTGGCACACCAGAAGGCAACGTTCACAAAGAAGAAGAGTTCCACGATCGAAAGTTACACCCTGAACATGTCCACGGCGAGGAAGGCCACTGGCTGGAGGTCCTACCATACGGAATCTTGGCAGCCCTAACAGTGATTATCGGTTTAGTTGGCCCATTAATCAGCGAGTTCCTTTCTTCGGCATTCCAAACCTACTACATTACTGGGTTAGGTCTTGCTGTAGCAAATGAGGTCGCTGCTTCCCACTCTGTGCTTAGCGGATTAACGCTAGAAGTAGCAGTCGCCGTCGTATCTACACTCATGATAGTGCTCGGTGCCATACCCGCCTACAAACACTACATCAGCAGTAGAGCACACCCTGATAACATCTTGCCTAAAACTGGTCCACTTCGTTCAATCTATAACTTTCTTTGGAACCGCTGGTACATCAACGAATTCTATATTAAAGTGATCGTAGAACCCTCAGTTCGGCTTGCTCCTTTGGTTCAGAAATACATTGAGAACCCACTTGATCAAGCTGTCAACGGCGGTATACCTGATGGCTTCAAAAGTTTAAGCGATCTTCTAAGAAAACTTCAGACAGGCAAACTCAGAAACAACATGACCTACTTCTTAATTTTACTCGTAGTAGCTCTGATTTTACTCCGGTTGGGAGGGTTCATATAAATGGAAATTTCATTCCCAGCAATACTACTACAAGCTGTTATCGTACCGTTAATAGCAGCAGTAGCCTGCGCATTTTTAGGTAAACGGCTTAAAAGAAACACAGGTTGGATAGCTGCAGCAGCTATACTATATCAGGTTGTTCTTTTAGCGTACGTCGCAGTGCAATTTTGGATTCAAGGCGGAGAATTAATTGAAACATACACATGGGGAACAATTGTTTTCAAGTTGGATCTTGGTTTTTTCGCTGATGGCTTAAGCATCCCTGTTGCCCTGGTAATGAGCATAATTTGTGCAGTTATGGCTGTTTACTCAATCAACTACATGGATCACCGAATCGAGCACCTCTATGGCAAAGACAAACCTGGAACCTACGCAATCTACTATTCGCTGTTCTTGCTGTTCCCAGTTGGATTAATCGGAGGCGCTCTGTCTACAAACACAATTGAGCTGTTTCTCTTTTTAGAGTCAGGTCTCATTCCTTTCTACGTCTTAATGGATGTTTTTGGCTACAACGATCGCCACCGCATCGCAACGATGTCTTTTGTGTGGACTCAAATTGGCGCAATAGTGTTCTTAATTGGTGCCGTAATAGCAGCAGTAAAAGCAAGCAGCTTCGCCATTGCTTCCCTGTCGCTTTTATCTGGATCCGATATAGGCTTTTTAGTCTGCGCTTTAATGCTTGTTGGCTTCCTTGTGAAGATGGCGACATTTGGCTTCCACATGTGGCTACCCTTGGTACACGCTGAACACCCCACTTCGATTGCAGCTGTCTTGGCAACTATTGTAGGGTTCGGAACATACATGATTGCACGACTACTTTACCAAAACATGTTTGCTTCTTTCCAATTGTTCAGTTTTCCTTTGATGACTCTCGCAGTAATCACCATGCTTTATGGTGCCTACTTAACTATGGGGCAAGATGACGTTAAGCGTCTTTTCGCCTGCTCAACCATCGGACAAACCGCTTACTCCATTTTAGGTTTAGCGAGCATGAACGCAATGGGCGTTGAAGGAGGAGTCTTCTATTTCATCAGCCACATCCTTGGCAAAACCATACTCTTCTCTGTCGCAGGCATCCTTGTAGTGCAAACCGGAACCAGAAGCATCAAAGAAATGGGTGGCTTAGCACAAAAGATGCCACTAACAGCGACACTATGCTTAATTGGTGCTATGATTCTTTCAGCTATCCCCCCGCTAAGTGGTTTTCAAGCTGAATGGATCCTGTTTACAGGGGTATTCACACAGGGAATCACAAGTTTCCCCTATCTTGCAATCGCAGTCGTAGGTATCTTCGCCACTTTCTTAACATCTGTCTACACGTTTTGGCCTGCTATCCGCATCTTCTTTGGTCCCCTATCTCCAGCGATGGAAAAAGTAAAAGAAGCTCCACTAGTCATGACCATCCCATTATGTGTCGTTGCAGTTTTATCGATACTTATCGGTATATTCCCTGATGTAATCATGCGCATGTTGTCGTCAGTATTTTAGCGTTGATACCCCTGATAGTTGGAATGCAAATATTACTTTACAGAAGCTCTCAAAAGAATCGCTGAATTTCTATATATTTTAAATATGTTCTACTTCAGAAGCTTGCTGTACTAATGCATGCATGATATCTCTTTTAGAGATGATTCCTAGCATTTTCTTTGGATTTTCAGGATCTAGGACAATGATTCTTCCCGTTTCTAATTGGCTCATTTTCCTAAAGGCATCAAGAACGGTTTCTCCCGGATAGCAGATATCAACATTTTTTCGAGCGATACTACCAACAAGAGTGCTGCCTCTTAGACTCTTATCTACAGTTGATGCTTCTTCAATCGTCACAACACCGGAAAGTTCACCATTTTCTTCAACCACAGGATACCCTGCATGTGCCTTAGTAGCCATTATTTTTAGAAGGTTACAAACAGTCATGTTGCTTTGAACGGTGGTTATTTCCTTTGTCATAATATCTTCAACTTTAACAGTTGACATCAACTCAGTTTCTCTTATTACTCGTATTGGAACGTAGCTGTGACTCTTTTCTAATTTACTGCCTTCTATCAAGCCTGTAGTTCTCTTCTGAAGCGCTGCGATTATGACCCGCTCGAAAACTTCAGGTTCGTCTTGTATGTCTCGAGTGTTGATCACGCCTTTTTTGACGGCGGCGTTGAAGTAGTCTTCGCCTGCTTTTGTACGAATTATGACAACAGACCAATCTTTAAGCGGGTAACCGCTTCCAACAGAGATGTCTGATACCTCAGCAGAATAGTCTATGCAGGTTTTGCAACTTGGCAAAATGTTTTGCTTAACCTCAGACATCGGTATCCCTATTACGCCTTTTTTGGTCTCAACAATTAGTTCTTTTGAAAGATGCATCTTTTCGATTTCTGAGGGAGGTATCTTGTATTCTCTTTCAATGTATTCTAAGAAAGGAGCAGAGGAGAAGGTTCCAAAACAAAATAAACCGATTATTACTTTTGCTTTACCACTGATCATGTGTTTCCAAGCGTCTATTTTTCGAAGAGCAAGAACTTGGCACGGAAGACCTACAACAGCTATGTTTTTTCTATGATAATTAAGGACTGCATCGCCGTACGCTTTTATTACTGATGAGGGGAAGAATTTGCTGCCGCTTGATTTGTTAATTTCCTCCTGAAAAATAGCAACTTGAGACTTAGGTTTTATTGGGTTAGCGTCCTCAGTTTGGGTTACTACTGCGCTATCAAGAATTTTATCCTTGAGGCCTTCGGTTAATAGTGTGGTTACTACTGCGCCATCATGTGTTTGTTCTCTCTTTTTGGGGTCGTTTGATTGAGCAAGCAGGATCTTTCTGAAATATCCAACCGCTTCGCTTCTAACTGGTGCATCAGATAGTGGTTCAAGGCTTCTAAGCAAGAGAGCTTCTGAATGTGGACACACTTCATAACATATTGGACATAAATCGAGAATCTCTGAGCAATCAAAAAGCCTTGAAACGCCTTCATTATTTACTTTAAGGGCATGAGTGGGGCATGCGGCTTCACATGCGCCGCATTCAGTGCAAAAAGAGTTATCAATAATCTTAGCTTTTAGACCGTTATAGGCTATAAGCCTGATTTTCTCCAAAAATCTCCCTAAATAATAGTTCTCTCTAAATCCATTTAAGTGTTTTTAGGCGCTTCCTTCATCGGGGAAGCCACCTCAACTATCATTGGAAGTGCTTGAAAATTAAACACTGATGTTTGAAACTCTTATATATGCCAGTTGATAATTGCTCTGTTGAGTGTCATGGCTGAAGTTTGTTCAACGTGCGGACTACCTAAAGATTTATGCGTTTGTGGGGAAATCGAGAAAGAACAACAACGGATTCGCATACGCCTTGAAACCCGGAAATTTGGCAAAGCAACTACCATAATAGACGGTATGGATGACAAAAACCAGAATTTGCAGAGTGTTGCACAAAAACTAAAAACGTACTGTGCTTGTGGTGGAACACATAAAAACGGGCAAATCATGCTGCAAGGCGATCACCGCGATCGTGTCAAGGAATTTCTCATAAAGATTGGCTACCCAGAAGAAAACATCGAACTGCAATAATCCTCAAAGCCGCTAAATAGGTGTGCTTGCGCAGATGAAAAAAATAGCTGGGATCCGCGATTTTTTAAAGAACACTAAACACCGCAAACCTTCTATGATTTTTTGCCCAAGATGCGCCAGTCCGAAAATTCGGCTCAACAGCAGCTTAGATGTTTGGTTGACGCCTAAAACGTATTATTGCGAAGAATGTGGCTATCACGGAATCCTGGTTATGGAATTGGAACCTGAAAACGAAGAAATACAAAAAGGGAAAGAAGAAGAAACAAGTAAAAAAGATTTAGAAGAGAGCCCTTAATCGGGCAACTCTAGATTCAGTTGTTTTTTGAGTGTCTTGTAGCGGTTTCGCACTGTGACTTCAGTTACGCCTGCTGCTTCAGCGATGTCTTTTTGTGTCTTCTTTTCGTTATTTTGTAAGCAAGCAATGTAGAGGGCTGCTGCGGCTAAACCCATTGGATCTTTTCCTGCGGCGGCACGTTTGCGTCTTGCTTCTCTTAGAATATTAATCGCTGCACCTTGTGTTTTTCCTGATATACCTGTTTTTTCAGCTATTTTTGATACATATGTTAATGGGTCAGCAATTGGCATGTGGACTTCAAGTTCTCTTAGTAGGAGTCTGTAGCATCTTGCGACGTCTTTCTTGTCGACTAAGCTAGCTTCGGCGATTTCTCTTAGTGTACGAGGTGTTCCGCTTCCGCGGCATGCTGCGTAAAGAGCTGCGGCTGCGATTGCTGCGATAGATCGTCCACGGACTAAGCCTTTGTCCAGTGCTTTGCGGTAGACGACGGCTGCTTTTTCTTTAATTGGCGGTGGGATGTAGACTTTATCTGACAATCGGTCAAGTTCAGCCATAGCTTGAGCTAGGTTGCGGTCAATTGATGAGTGGACACGGCTTCGTATTTGCCATTTTCTAAGTCGCCACATTTGGAGTCGTGTTGATAGAGGCAATTTTCTGCCAAACGCATCACGATCCACTTGGCTGATTGCTGTGGATAAGCCTTTGTCGTGAACTGAATAAGATGTAGGGACACCAACGCGGCTTCGGGATGCTTTCTCTTCTTGTGTAAATGCACGCCATTCAGGTCCTTTATCCATCATCTGCTCGTAGAGGACAAGACCACAGTCGCCGCAAACGGTTTCACCAGTATCATAATCGTGAACTAAGTTTCCGCCGCCACACTCAGGGCACTTCTCAACTTGTCGCTGAGGTGTTTTCGGTACTTCTTTTTTTATACTCAATCTCTATTCTACCTCATTTCAATCTGCGTAGAACCGTCACCATTAGGCCAATATGGCTAGAATTAGTACATTCGGCCCGCGCAAACTAAGCTGATGAACAGCTTACATATTTAAGCTTTGTGGTTTATTAAATCTATTGCACACGACATATTCTAAATAACTGAAATGATCTAAACCTGTTTATGGGAAAAATCGTAAAAATGTGTAAAAGTGCGCTGAAAGAAACCTTTTTAATTCAACAGTTGACATAAAAACACAGGACCACGGCATATTTTTCCGCAAGGTATAATTTTCCAAAAAACTAGTATGACGCTCGGTGTACACTATTTAAAATGTTGAAGCAAGAGAGAAACTCCACAATACCCGTGCACTTGATCCGAACAGTAGCCATATTGGGAGTCCTTTTGCTTCATGCCGCCAACGATTTAACTATACAGCAGATTAACGATTTGGAAATATGGCGTTGGTGCATCGTTGATGTCTATCAAAGCATAGGAAGAATGGGTGTCCCTCTGTTTGTTATGCTGACAGGAGCACTTTTGCTTGCGCCATCAAAGAATGAAGAATTAGGTGTATTCTTTAAGAAGCGATTTGCCCGAATTGGATTGCCCTTTGTGTTTTGGGCTGTTGCATACTTCCTCTGGGACATCTATATTGAGAATCAGCAGGTTTCAACTAGTTTCTTTGTACAGGGTATTTTGACAGGTCCTTACTTCCAGTTCTGGTACCTCTACATGCTCATGGGCTTGTATTTGCTAACGCCCCTTTTGCGTTTAATGGTAGCCCAAGCATCTGAGAAACTTTTCCGCTACTTCATGGCGATATGGTTTGTAGGTGTCTCCTTAGTGCCATTGATCACCACTTTTAGCTCGTATGATGTGAACCCTAACTTATTCGCACTACCCGGATACGTAGGCTATTTTGTCCTTGGAGCCTACCTTATTAATGTTAGAATTCGCCGCAAATACCTTGTAACTTTGCTATCTATAGGCATCGCTCTGACCGCCATAGGAACTTTTCAAGTATCTAGAACTATAGGCGGCGGCACCTCGTTCTACTTCCAGGAATACCTCAGTCCAACAATGATTCTAGCATCCATCTCCTTCTTCCTGTTGCTTAACACCTTTAAGGCTCCTATCGAACAAGCATATGAAAAACCTTCATGGCGGAGAAGGATAATGGCAGTCATCAGTGAGAACACGCTGGGCATTTATCTTTTCCATATGATGATAATCTATACACTACAAAACGGGCTTCTGGGCGTTACACTAAACGGCAACACAGTAAACTCCATAATTGGTATACCATTGATGGTAGCCATTGTCTTGCTAGTGTGCCTTGCTATTCTTGTTCCACTCAAGAAGGTGCCAGTTCTCAAGAGGTTAATCGGTTAACCAAAAATTATCACGTAGCTATGCAAGAACGCTTATTAAGCAAAAAGATGCCCTTTTACCTCTAACAATAAATAACGCCGCACGAAATTTGAATCGATGCAGCCCGTTGGTGTAGTGGTCAAGCATATCGGGCTTTGGACCCGACGACGAGAGTTCGAATCTCTCACGGGCTACTGGACTCTCTCGCTTGTTGACCAGAAGATAATCAAAACCTTCTGGTAACTAAAGCAAACAAATCAAAAAACCAGCGATCAAGGTGGGGTCACCGTAAAAACCAAGCGATTGTTCACTCTGTCTGTTGTTCTGGTAATAATTATACTAATAATCGCTTTTTGGTATTCACACGCCAATGCTCCAGAACCAACTCCAATTGTAACTCCAACGCCAACCGCTACACCAACCCCAACCTTAGAACCCACGCCAACAAGTAACCCAACAGCAACACCAAATTCTAGACTTAAAGTAACCTATTCAGAAGTATCTAGAAATGAGACTATTATTGTATTACAGTTTAAGCTTGAACTTAACAGTTATGTGTTCCAAGTTAATGCCACGACATTTTATCTAATTGAGGACGATGTAACAATTTCAGTCAATACAAATAGTGTTGTTATAATTGGCACTCAATATTCAACTTTGTTCTTCCCAATCAGCAACTATGAAAGTACAGATTACCGATTGTCAAGTAACTTTCTACCATCAAATACTTTATGGATTAGGCAATGACTGAATGGTTTATCGCCACTTAGAAACCATCTGCCCAAAGATTAAATCGTTGACCTTTTTCCACAGAGCTGCATACCAGCGCTGTCTATTGTTTGATATTCCTTTTCTTAAAAAATAATAAATTCTGAAGAGTCTTACAGTAAGTATCCAGACAAACCGAAGTAGTTGAACAGCAAATAAATTCGTGGTCAACTTCTCAATAGCTGAGAATCCACAGTAAGTGAGTTGTGCGCGCTCCTAAATTTTGAAAGAAGGTTTAAATTTCTACTTGAATAAAACATTATCATTAAATTGCATAAGTGATACATATGGCTGATTTGAAGGGTTGCCCATTTGGCCAAGACATAAAAAATGACTGTAAAAACTGCGATTACGGCGACAAAAACCACTTCGATTCTGCATCTAGTCAATGTGTTAAACGCTAATAGCTCTTTTATTATTCATAATCTCTTTAGTTGTTAGCTGAGGTACAAGTGAGTTTACGCTCTCCGAATTATTTTCTTGATATTAAAAAACAATGAAAGTTCCTTTTTGACGTTTCTCTGCTTGAGCACAATAAGCTTTAGAAACCACAAGAATCTTATGAGAGCTCACAAACCCTATAATGCCGTGGAAAAAGATGCAGAAAGTATGGGAAGAACTAAAAAAAATCGAAGCAGAAGCAGAACAAATTCAAACTGACGCCCAAGACAAAGCCAAAAAAATCACAATTCAAGCTCAAAAAGACGCTGAAAAACTTCTATCAAATAGTAGAACTTACGCTCAAGAAGAATCCCAAAAACTTTACAATAATGCAATCGCTGAAGCCAACAAGAGCCGAGAAAAAAAGTTGGAAGCAAATGAGAAAGTAGCTGAAAACCTCAAAGTCCAAGCAGAAAAGCGCATGGACAAAGCAGTGACAGCAGTCATAAACGCGGTGCTCGAGGAAACTCACGCTTGACTCAGACAACACGTTATGCGTCTGTTCTACCAAAGATTGGTGCCGAAAGAAGCAAACTCATCAGCGAAGCTAAACTTAAAACGCTAAGTGAAAGCAAAAACGTAGCTGAAGTAGTAGCCCAGCTTCGCGATTCAGAATATCAAGAGCAAATATCAAGATTAACTGTTCCAATTACAGGGCGCAAACTGGAACGAGCCTTCCAAGAAACCCTTATTGAAACATATCTTAAACTCATAAAATATTCACCAGAACAAGCCGTCAGATACCTCGACTTGTACTTGCAAAGATTTGAAGTAGAGAACGTCAAGACATTAATCAGAACAGCAAACTCAAAACTTTCACCTGAACAACGACTCTCACGAGTCTACCTATCAGTTGAAAAATACTACAAGAAAATTCCGTTAATGGAAGAAGCAGCCAAAGCTCCCTCTATAGCTCAAGTCGTGCATGTTTTCAAGAACACAGATTACGGTGAAGCCTTAGGTACAGGGTTAAAGAGTTTTGAAGAAAGCGGTTCACCCAATTGCATAGACATATTTGTCGATACACTTTTCTATGAAAAATTCTACAGCGCATATGAGAGTCTTCCAAAAAAAGAGAAACCACATGCAAACTTTTATGCAAGTACAGAAAATGATAGCTTTATTCTCCTAACTCTTCTAAGAGGCAAAAACCTCAACTATGACTCCAACTGGCTTCGGCTAGCAGTACCCCGAAACTACTTTAACCTCAGCAAAAAAGAGGTTGAAGCAATTGTGTCTGCAATTAATTTTGAAGCCGCATTCAAAATAGTTCAGGATAGTTACTACAGCAAATACTTTGAGCGTGCACAAACTCCAGAGGAAACGCTCGCCAACGCAGAGAAAGCCTTCCAAAACGCGGTGCTGCAATACGCTAGAAGTAACGTAATCAGGGAAATCTTCAATGTAGGCTCAACCCTTGGCTTTATCACACTAAAAAAGGCTGAAGTTCACAACCTGACCGCTCTAAGTTTGGGTGTAGAAGCACAAATGAAGCCTGAAGCGATCAGAAACCAACTTTTAACTTAAGCTTCCTTTCTTTTCAGATCAACAATTGTATGGTCAAACTTTTGTTTGAAGGGGCTAAATTCTGTTCCTGTGCCACCATAGAATTTACTGAACCACTCATAGAAGTGAAGTCTCAGTGTGTGGATGAATACAATTAAGCCTTCGAGTGCTATCACGGCTATGTTACCGAAGATAATCACTATTATGCTGAGAACCATTCCTCCAATTGGCACAACTAAGTCTGCGACAGTATAAGTTACAAGAAGCAATGCCCAGTGAGCCATCAATAACGCTAGAATACGGCTATACGAGATCGTGTTGCTTAGTAAACGTGTTAGTAAGTCTCCGCCCTCAAAGAGTCTACCAACAAAAGTATCTTGTTCTGAATGTTCACCTGCATGTTGAGCATGTGTTCCACCCAATGATTGCATCTTCGGTTTTGTCGCCATCAGCAAAAGAGGTTTACCGGCAACCATAACGATGAACGGAATTAAAGGAAACAATATGGGCCCGCTTAACCATGCACCAAAATCTAACTGATAAACTGCAATAAGATAAACACCGCCAAGATAGAACGCTATCTTAGGTACCGCTGTAAGCAATGCATCAGCATAGTTGTGTTTAACGACATAATTTGCCACTTCGATAACTATGCCACTTACGATCTGAACTATACCCACACAGAGAGCAAAGATCAGAAATGAGAAAACGCCATCTCCATGAAAAGGACTAAACCAAAGCGCCGGAACATTCCCTGGAAGAGGCTGACCAAAGAATTCACCAAAAAGCAAACCCGCAACCATCGCAGCGATGCCGCAAGCCGCCATAATCCAACAGACATTCTTTATACCCTGATTACCTTTGATTAGACTACCAACTACTACACCACCGATCAAAAGAGCCAAGCCATGACCCAGATCACCAAACATCAAACCAAAAAGAATCGGGAAAGTAATCGCAATGAAAGGTGTTGGATCCACCTCATCATATTTTGGCAGACCATAAAGCCGAGTAATTTCTTCAAAGGGCTTGATGAACCTGTTATGAATGATCTTGGTAGGTGGAGCTTCCACCTCGGCTTCATTACGAAGCAGAATTGCTTTTCCATCTATCATTCCATCGATTTTTTCTGTGAGCTCTTTGAACTTGTTTTCTGGAACGAACCCTTTAACGGTTGCAAGTCTTCCTGACTGAAGAATCTTCTTTTCTGCATTCAAAAGTGCCAATATATTCTCCATGATCTCTTTCAAAGAAGCAAGTTTATCCTTGTTTTCTTCACCGAATTTTTTCAGTTTGTCATTTAACGCTTTTATTGTATCGTTATTCTCTTTGATCTGAGTTTCAATTTGCTTTTTGGCTTTCCCCACGTCTTGAGGTAAGCCTTCAGGCATTTTGAAGATTTCAGCATGATATGTTCTTAGGATTCTCTCCACTTCATCTTTGTGTTTGATTGCTGCAACCAGACATATGAAATACTCCTCTTGGCACAAATGACATTCACGTATGAAAACCGGCAGTGTAGCGAGTGCAGTTTCGAAGGACTCAATGTTTTTTAATGGCATACTCGCGAAAGTAACATAAATTAGCTTGAGGTCTCCCACAGTTTCAAGGTCTGCACCCATACTATCCATGTTTAAAAGCATTTTTTCTATATGCTTAAGACCTGTATTTTTCTCTTGCAAACTTGCTAAAGTAGCATCTAAATCATCAATTTCTTCTTTAAGAGTTAAAATCTCTTGGTTGGTACTTTCTAAGAGTGATTTCCAATTATCAGCTGTGACATTAACCTTGATTTGTTGCTTTGTTTTAAATACACCCAAAAGGCTTGTTTTTTCTTGAACCAATTGTTTAATCAAACCGTCAACATCTAAAAGGCGTTCTTCACCCTTCTGAATGCTCTGATTATATTCAGCGATGCTTGCATCCTCTTGATTGGATGGCTCGATATGGAATTCACCAAAACTGTTTAACGTCTCCAGTATCGATTCAACATCTTTCTTGACGCAAATAATAGACGTTGAAGTCATCCTTTCGGGTAGCAACATTTTTAACAGAATGTTGAATTTACCAACAAGCATTTAAAGTTATATTTGGTGATAGCATGATTGGTTACGTGATAGGCGACAGCGACATGATTACCGGCTTTAGGTTAGTCGGTGTCGAAGGCGCTGAAGTCGCCACCGTTGACGAAGCATGGCAAGCTCTAAGCGAGGTGCTCAATCGCAGCGACATTGCAATCATCGTTATCAGCGAAGCATTCTCAATGGACCCAGCGATCCATGCGCAAATCGATAAAATACGTCAAGAGCAGATTACTCCTCTAATAGTTGAGTTGCCTGGAAGCAGAGGACCATCAAGCACCACCACAATATCAGATACAATTAGCAAAATCTTAGGCATCAGAATTTAGAGGCAATTGACTTGAGTGTTAAAACTGGTGTTTCAGCAATCGCAAATGAAGTTATCGGTGATGTCCAAAAAGAAGCAGAAGCCAAAATCTTAGTCGCTGAAAATCAAGCAAAAGAAATCCTTCGTGTGGCTAAAGAACACGCGAATCAAACCTACCGCGCTATGATTGATGAGGCAAAAGAGAAAGCTGAAGCTGAAAAAAGAAAAATCGAATCAATCGCCGAAGTCGAAATAAGAAACCGTCTTCTCCAAACAAAAGAAGAATTGGTAGATCTAGCTTTCGAGAAAGCTCTCATTAAACTCAAGAACTTTGTCAAAACCGAGGAGTATCAAACTTACCTCCTTAAGCTTATAGAAGAAATAGCAAAAAAAATGGATCAAAAAGTTCTAGTTGTAGAAGTTAACGCTAAAGACAAAGGATGGTTAAAGCCAGATATGCTAAAACATTCATCAAAAAAGTTAAACGTCGAATTTAAAATATCCAAGCAAACTCAAGGTTACATAGGCGGCTGCAAAATCCAAACTGAAGACGGCAAGATGGTATATGATGCAACCCTCGATAATAGGCTAGAAGAACTTAAACCTGAATTACGCGCTGAAATAGCAAAAAAACTCTTTGGAGAAGTAGCATAAAATGGCCGCTAAAGGTATTGTAATCAAAGTAGCAGGCCCCGTCGTCGAAGCTAAAGGTCTATCAGACTCAGTTATGCATGAAATGGTCGAAGTTGGACACGACGGATTAATCGGAGAAATAATCCGTCTAGAAGGCGAATACGCAACAATCCAAGTATACCAAAACACCACAGGTCTTAAACTCAATGAACCCGTATTAGGCACTGGAAGCCCCCTTTCAGTCGAGTTAGGCCCTGGTTTGTTAGGCAACACCTTTGACGGCATTCAAAGACCTCTTGAAACCATCAGACAAATAACCGGTCCATTCATCAAACAAGCCAGAGGCATAACAGCACTCTCAAGAGAAAAAAAATGGACTTTTGCACCCAAAGCCAAAGTCGGCGACAAACTCACAACCGGTGACGTTCTCGGCGTTGTCCAAGAAACCGACTTGGTCGAACACCGCATACTAGTCCCGCATAACGTGCAGGGAAAACTAGTCAAGATCGCACCCTCAGGCGACTACACAATTACTGAAGCAATAGCAACCCTAGAAGCAAACGGTGAAAAAATAGATGTACAAATGCTGCGAAAATGGCCTGTTAGAAACCCAAGGCCCCACAGCAAACGCCTTTTCGCATCCACTCCGCTAATTACCGGTCAACGCGTAATTGACACTTTCTTCCCAATAGCAAAAGGCGGAAGCGCTGCAATTCCAGGTCCCTTCGGCGCAGGAAAAACAGTTACTCAGCAACAACTTGCTAAATGGTCAGACGCAAACATAGTCATATACGTCGGTTGCGGAGAACGCGGAAACGAAATGGTCGATGTCTTAGATACATTCCCCAAGCTGCTCGACCCCACAACAGGTCACCCACTAATGGAACGCACAATTCTCGTGGCCAACACAAGCAACATGCCGGTCTCAGCCAGAGAAGCCAGCATCTACACAGGAATCACCTTAGCAGAATACTACCGCGATATGGGTTACGCAGTAGCATTGATGGCTGACTCCACCAGCAGATGGGCAGAAGCACTCCGAGAAGTTTCAGGACGACTCGAGGAAATGCCGGCTGAAGAAGGCTTCCCAAGCTACCTACCCTCTCGCTTAGCTGAATTCTACGAACGCACAGGAGTAGTTGAAACCTTAGGCGCTGAAAAACGAATCGGCTCAATCTGCGCCATCGGAGCAGTTTCACCTCCAGGCGGAGACTTCTCTGAACCAGTCACCCAGCACACTAAACGCTTCACAAGAGTTTTCTGGGCGCTTGACGCTGAATTAGCAGACGCCCGCCATTACCCATCAATCAACTGGATGGCAAGCTACAGCGGCTACATCGCGGAACTGGCAGGCTGGTGGCACAAGCAAGTCGACGATAAATGGAACAGTTACCGCGAAGAAGCAATGCGTATCCTGCAAGCAGAAGACGAACTTAAAAACATCGTTAAACTGGTCGGTCCTGAAGCACTACCAGATAAGCAGCGTTTACTTTTGGAGACCGCGCGTATTATCCGTATTGCCATGCTTCAGCAGAATGCTCTTGATCCTATCGATACATACTGTTCTCCCCAGAAACAATTCAAGATGTTAAAGATTATTGTCGATTTCCATCGCTTAGCCGAAAATGTGGTCAACAAGGGAGCGCCAATCTTCAAGGTTACTGAATTATCAGTTATGGAAGAAATCATGCGTATGAAAAACACAGTACCGAATGATAAAGTCGCACAATTAGATGAATTAGAGAAGAAGATGTATGATGACTTCGCAAAATTGGAGTCAAAATTGAGGTAATTAACATGGCAGGCATAGGTTTAGAGTATAAAGGCGTAGCTTCAATTTCAGGGCCCATCATAGTGGTTGAAAATGTTAAAAATGTGGGTTACGATGAACTCGTAGCTGTAAAAACACAAAACGGCGAAACCCGCTTAGGAAAAGTTATTCAAGTCACACAGAAAGCAGTAACCGTCCAAGTCTTCGAAGGCACAACAGGCTTGTCACTCTCACAAACACGGACACGCTTCCTAGGCAAACCACTAGAAGTCCCGGTTTCGACAGAAATGCTTGGCCGTGTAATGAACAGCTTCGGTGACCCCATAGATGGCCACCCTCGCTTCTTCACAGAAGAAAAACGCGATGTCAACGGCTTCCCACTTAACCCCAACGCACGGGAATACCCCAAAGACTTCATTCAAACAGGCATATCTGCCATTGACGGCTTAACCAGCCTCGTCCGAGGGCAAAAACTCCCAGTCTTCAGCGGTCCAGGCTTGTCCCACAACGAATTAGCCGCACAGATAGTTAGACAAGCACAAATTCGTAATGCCAACGAACCATTCAACATCGTCTTCATCGCCATGGGCTTGGAACATGACGACGCAGCCTTCTTCAAAAAAACCTTTGAGGAAACAGGCGCAATTAAAAACGTTGCAATGTTTCTCAACCTAGCAGAGGACCCGCCAGTAGAACGTATCATTACTCCCCGGGCAGGCTTAACTTTAGCAGAATACTTAGCATTTGAGCAGGACTCACACGTACTCGTTATCATGACAGACATGACAAACTACTGCGAAGCCCTCAGAGAAGTCAGTGCGGCTATGGAAGAAGTTCCAAGCCGAAAAGGTTACCCAGGATACATGTACAGCGACTTAGCCGCAATATATGAGCGAGCAGGCAGGGTAATCGGCAAGAAAGGCTCAATCACCCAAATGCCAATCTTAACCATGCCAAACGACGATATCACTCACCCAATCCCAGACCTAACAGGTTACATCACAGAAGGACAAATTGTGCTATCCCGTAGCTTAGAGAAACAAGGCATCTACCCGCCAATATACATTTCAACTAGCCTCTCACGCCTAATGAAGGACGGCATCGGCAAAGGCAGTACCCGCGAAGACCACGCAAACGTTGCCAGCCAACTATACTCAGCATACGCACAATACAACTCAGTAAAATCACTCGTCACCATCATCGGAGAAGAAGGATTGGGTACCAGAGACAAAGAATACCTTAAATTCGGTGAATATTTCGAGAAAAACCTTGTTAACCAAGGACGAAATGAAAACCGATCAATCGAACAGACACTCGCAATCGCTTGGGACGCTCTGAGTGACTTACCTGAAGAAGAATTGACAAGCATAAAGCCCGAGTACATCCAAAAGTACCTACCCAAAACAGATACTGAGGTAAAGTAAACAGAGATGTCGGCTGAAAACATCAGTCCAACAAGAATAAATCTGATTCAAACAAAAAAGACCCTAAACCTCGCAGAATCCGGACGTGAAGTGCTTGAACGAAAACGCGATATTTTGCTACGCGAATTAAGAGGCAGCGTCTACGACGCCAAAAAAACACGCGAGGAATTGTTGGAAGTTTTAACCCAGGCCTATAAAAGCCTCAAAGAAGCAAACATGACCAAAGGATCAGAAGCCATAGCAAACATGGCTTTAACATCAAGTTATCAAGCGGAATTTTTCGTTGATTACCGAAGCATAATGGGTGTTCCTGTTCCAGTAGTGGATTTTATGGCTCAGCCAGACATCAAGCCTGATTATGGCTTTGCCAACACAAGCGCTGAACTAGATCACGCATTCAAACAATTTAACATTGTATTAGGCTTACTGGCGCATTTAGCTAGAGCCGAAGGTACTACTTTTCAAATCGCCAACGACGTTAGCAGAACTCAACGTCGAGTCAACGCTTTAAACCACGTTTTAATTCCACGTTATCGTTCCACTGCTAAATGGATCGAGCTTGTCCTAGAAGAGAAAGAACGCGAAGAATTTGTTAGGACAAAGCGCATTAAACACATGATTAGGAACCATGACAAGGAGCATAAATAAACATGAAGAAGTTTAGTTCTGAAACAATACAAAAAATCTTAGTGCCCACAGACGGTTCTGACCACAGCATACGAGCAGCGGAATACGCGATAGGTATCGCCAAAGTACATGAAGCCCAAATTATGGTCGTATATGTTGTCGACGAAATCGTCATTGACCAATTCTCCAAATCAGCAGAACGCGAATGCATTGAATCGGAACTAAAAAATGATGGAAAAAGATTTGTAAATTATGCTGTGGAGTTGGCTGAAAGAGAAGGAGTTAAAGCAACCTCAATGCTTGTGAAGGGTCGACCGTTTGAGCAAATTGTCAATATTGCCAAGGGCTTGAATATTGATTTGATAGTTATGGGAACTTATGGAGGAAGAGGTGCAGACCGAATCCTGATGGGTAGCGTCGCTGAACGTGTCATCGAATATTCTACTTGCCCTGTTCTTGTAGTAAAATGATTAAGGACTGAGAATTTTGCCCGTATCAGAAAAATTGGAGTTAGACTACAAAAGCTTCATAGAAAAAGTTGAGCGTACAGCGACAGCAGATATAGAAAAAATTAGATCAGACCTAAATACACTGAAGGCTAGAGTCGCAGTATTCAGTGAATCGTCCTAACTCTCATTTTATCAAGAGAAAGCTGCAGCATAAAAGAAAAAAGTTAATAGCTAAGCTCTTTGTGCATTTAGAATATCGGAGTGTTGTAACTTGAAACGTAAACTATTGCTGTTCGTGTTACTTCCGCTCGTGCTCCTACCTCTTATGGGCATGGCAGCAGCATTAACTGTTGATACAGTGCAGAACGAAGAACAAACAACGACAAGCAGTTTTGATAGAGTAGCAATTGCGTTCGCCGCTGCGTTAGCTATTAGTTTACCTGGTTTGGGTGCTGCTATAGCCATTTCATCTGCTGGTAGCGCTGCAATCAGTGCTTTAGCCGAGAAGCCTGAAACATTCTTTAGAAGCTTCTTGATTGTAGCGTTAGCCGAAGCGTTGGCAATTTACGGTTTAATTATGGGTATCTTGCTCTGGCTCAAACTCTAGATGCCAGCTAGTAAACCCCCAACAAACCGCACAAAACTTTTTTATTTTGAATATATTTAGAGTATGCCTTCCTGACTTTTCTTGACTTTTTTCTATGCTTTCAGGGGACTGTTGAATCGAAATTTCTCCATTCAGTCTCACTGAACTATTTACCAATAGTTAAACCCTCAGATATCAATACTAGTAAGTATTAAATACATAATCAATGAAAAATAGTGATTACAATTTATGGAGAAAAGAAAATGCAAAAACTTAAAAAAATTTTGATGACAGTAATTTTCGTTGCACTATTAACTATGCCTCTACTAATTCAGGTATCTCAAATTGAACCCGCATTAGCAGCTGAAGACATGCCAGTATACCTAAAAGTATACGCTGAACCAAACCCTGTGGGTATCGGCCAAACTGTATTTATCAGTCTTTTTTTCACCAAACCAATACCCATAGTTGGCTCATCAGGCGGCGCTAGCCTCTACACAGGATTAACTATTAATCTCGTAAAACCAGGCGGCACTAACCAAACTTACGGTCCATATGTTAGTGATACTACGGGTGGTGTTGGTGGAATTGAATTTACCCCCGAAGTCGAGGGCAACTATACTGTTCAAGCATTCTATGCTGGACAAACAATCAGCGGCACCGTCTCAGGCAAAGTTCTAACATACAACATACTTGCCACCCAAAGCGAAGCAGTAACTTTTACTGTACAAACTGACCCGATTCCTGGAAATCCATTTACACCTCTTCCATCTGAATACTGGTCTCGTCCAATCTACGCAACAAACTATGAATGGGGACGACTTGGCGGTAACTGGTGGGGTCTAGGAAAACCAAGTTTCACTGATACAGGTGGGTATGATGCGTCAGGCAACAACTTCAATCCATATAGTCTAGCGCCTAATTCTGCTCATATTATGTGGGTTAAGCCCACCGCGTTTGGCGGTCAAGTCGGACATCCAATCAGCTCAGATCAAGAAAGCCATTATACTTCGACTTCAATTCTCTATAGGCAATTTGAACCAATCATACTAAACGGCATTATCTACTACAAACTATACCCCAACGTACCAACCACAGTTACAAGTGCAGGAGGAACTCCAGGTTGGAATGCTGTTGACTTACGCACAGGCGAATTAATATGGCATAAAGACACAAATGATACTCTCGTATACGGTTGGAACATGCAGTTCCACACAGTACAAGAATACGGAACCCAAGCATTCCTAGTCGCAATCGGTCGAAGTGTAGGCAGTGGATTTAATGCCTACAACGTTTGGAGTTTATATGACCCTATGACAGGCTACTTCATTGCAAACATCACTAGCGTACCTAGCACCACTGCTCCAGGCTTAGTTGAAACAGACGATGACAATTCCCAGGGCGCAGTCTACATTTATACTGTTAACGGTACATACCCCAACTTGACCTTAACTATGTGGAATTCAACACGCTGCTTACAAGGACCAACAATGACCTCAGTTATTAGACCTTCTGGAAACATCAACTATACTAGAGGATACCAATGGTCAGTACCAATCCCATCAACAATTAACGGCGTAAACATCACCGATTTAAGCAATACCCTCAAGAATCCCGCTCTAAACATTGCAGGAAGAACTAATGATGTTATTTTGTTGCGGGCTTATGGTGAGACGATGGATACTTTTGCTTCCGAGTTTGGTGAGGGTTCTGAGATTGAGTTAGGTATGGATGCGAAGACAGGCGCAGTTATGTGGGGACCAGTAAATCGAACATTACCTCGATACCATGAAGTCAGCGTCTTAGCCTCAGGAGATGGCTACTATGTCGAACAAGATAAAGACACAAATATAGCATACGTTTACAACCTAAAAACCGGAGCACAAGTCGGACAACCAATCCAATTGAAAGGAAATGCGTTGAGCACCCTCTCAAGAGGTGGAGCTATCGCTTATGGTAATTGCTATATTTGGGACTTTGGTGGATACGTCAACGCAATAGACCTGGAAACTGGTACTCTCGCTTGGACTTATGAACCTCGACCTGCAGGATACAACACGCCTTATGGCATCTATCCATTCTGGCACTTTGGTTCGCACAGCATTGCTGATGGTAAATTGTTCCTGTCAGAAAGCCGCATGTATGACCCACCGCTATTCTCTGACGCACACAAAATAGTTCTCAACTGCACAGACGGCTCATTAGTCTGGAAAGCACTAGGCTTTTATGGTCGTGAACCAAGTGCAATTGCAGATGGCTACTTAGTCGCATGGAACAGCTACGACGCACAAATCTACACCTACGGAAAAGGTCCAACATCAACAACAGCCTCAGTTACAACAAACGTTGTTCCATCTGGTAGCAGTGTACTAATCACAGGAACAGTTCTAGATGAATCATTTGGTACCAAAGACTCAGATAGAAAATCTCGCTTTCCATACGGAGTAGCGGCTGTATCTGACGACAGTCAAGAAGCATGGATGGAATATGTGTACATGCAACAAGCCTGCCCCGTGGACGTAACAGGTGTTCCAGTAGAACTATTCGTAATAGATGCCAACGGCAATTATCGGAGTATCGGAACAACCACAACAGACGGAACAGGATTCTACAGCTACCAATGGATGCCAGATATCGCTGGCAAATACACTGTTTACGCCTCATTTGTCGGCAGTGAATCCTATTGGCCATCCCATGCAACAACAGCATTTGCAGTTGATGAACCTCATCCAACAGCAGCACCAACATTGCCACCGACAGAATCAGTGGTCGAGCAATACTTCTTGCCATCAGTTGCAGCAATTATAATCGCAATTGTCATAGTAGGCGTACTAATCATACTGTTGCAAAGAAAAAGACCATAAAATAGCCTTAACAACTTTTTTCTCTTTTTTTATTTTATTTCTTATTTAAAATAGAAACCTGATTATACCTTGACTTAACTTCCAAATTAATCGATTGTTTCTATCATTTCCTTTCCACAGCACCAGGGAGCTTTTTCTATGTTACGTTTTACATCGCCTGTGCGGGAAACCTCAAATTCACTTCGTATACACCGTCCACATACTTTACACTGGAAAGTTGGCATAACAAAGATGAGAGAAAAGTGATAATAAAAGTTGTTGCCGAAAAATAACATTAAGCGTTAACGGTGAGATTCATCCAACTTCAAATTTCGGCAATTAAGGTTAACATAGGAAGGTTAACTTAAAAGGCAAGCAATTAATTCAGGAAGAGAGAGGGGGAAATACGTCGCCTGCTTTTAAGTTAACCTTTTATGCGGTTACATTTATACCTCTTGAACCATAAATAACAATGTGATTGTGTCACTACAGCAACAATTACATCAAATTTTCGCAAAATGGTGTTAAGCTAATTCATGCATGTGTTAATATTGAAATATGGTTTTGGCTTTCAATTCAATGATCAGGTTTTTTCTTTTTCCTGTTCGTCTATTCGCATGAGCTATCTGATTTTTATGTTAAGCAAGTAATCAGATTGATCAACTTTGAATTACTGTTTTTATATATGTTCTAATTTAGCTTTTGTTAAATTACGTTTGTCTATGTTTATACTAGAAATACTTTTCAATCACTTCAGATTAATGTTAATTATTAAACGTTTGTACTGGGGATAAATGTATGATTGAATGTGCGAATTGCGGTGAAAAAAATCCTGAATATATTATTGATGATAAACCACTTTGTTTTGATTGTTATCGCACCGAAAAATTCTATTGGGCAAAAGAGGACTAGACTAAACTGGAGAGTTTGCGCACAGGACAATCCAGTATATTTTAGGTGGAAAAGACTGCTTTTTTTCCTCATCTTTTTCCTAAAAGGCAGCGTTTTTTCACATTTTATAGTACTTAACTAATTAAATCTTCTTTAAAGATTACCGAAACACGTTAATTTGTGCTTGCACTTATGTCAAATGAGTGGTTTAGCACAAAATATAGCCATTAGCTATGTTTGCTTGAATGGAAAAGAAACGTTTATATGATGTGAGGCCACTTCTGATAGAATTCAGCTATAATTGCTAGCCCCGCAATTTTCACATGGCGGCGGCTCAACCCGTACCGAAACGGCGAATACGCCTTACAGGAATGATGGGATTGGCCTCCAATTGCGGGGACATACATGTAGACCTGATAGAATTGCTCATGTTAGGTCTGAATTGGGCTTTGACGTATAGAGTGGAATGTTTCTCCCTCCAAATCCAGTTAAGTAATAGAATGCGAGAGAGATGTGTCAAGATATTCGTACCACACAAAAAACAAAAGATCCGCAGAAATCAATACGGGGTGTCACAACTCCGGTTGATCCTGCCGGACCCCACTGCTATCGGGATAGGACTAAGACATGCTAGTCGAGTGCTTCAGCCAAAACGAAGCACGGCGCACAGCTCAGTAGCACGTGGCTAACCTGCCCTCGGGACGAGAACAACCCCGGGAAACTGGGGCTAATTCTCGATAGGTGAAGAACTCTGGAATGAGTCTTTGCCTAAAAGAGCTTACGTTATGCTCGTAAGTTTCGCCTAAGGATGAGGCCGCGACCGATCAGGTTGTTGGTGAGGTAATGGCTCACCAAGCCTTTTACCGGTGCGGGCCGTGAGAGCGGGAGCCCGGAGATGGGCACTGAGACAAGGGCCCAGGCCCTACGGGGCGCAGCAGTCGCGAAAACTTTGCAATACACGAAAGTGTGACAGGGCTATCCCGAGTGCCATCCGCTGAGGAAGGCTTTTACCCAGTCTAGAACGCTGGGGGAATAAGGAGAGGGCAAGTCTGGTGTCAGCCGCCGCGGTAATACCAGCTCTCCGAGTGGTGTGGATGTTTATTGGGCCTAAAGCATCCGTAGCTGGCTAAGTTAGTCCCTTGTTAAATCCACCGAATTAATCGTTGGATCGCGGGGGATACTGCTTGGCTAGGGGACGAGAGAGGCAGACGGTATTTTCGGGGTAGGGGTGAAATCCTATAATCCCGGGAAGACCACCAGTGGCGAAGGCTGTCTGCTAGAACGCGCCCGACGGTGAGGGATGAAAGCTGGGGGAGCGAACCGGATTAGATACCCGGGTAGTCCCAGCTGTAAACGATGCAGGCTAGGTGTTTGGACGGCCACGTGCCGTTCTAGTGCCGCAGGGAAGCTGTTAAGCCTGCCGCCTGGGGAGTACGATCGCAAGATTGAAACTTAAAGGAATTGGCGGGGGAGCACCACAAGGGGTGAAGCTTGCGGTTTAATTGGAGTCAACGCCGGAAATCTCACCGGGAGCGACAGCAGTGTGAAGGCCAGATTAAAGGTCTTGCCAGACGAGCTGAGAGGAGGTGCATGGCCGTCGCCAGTTCGTGCCGTGAGGTGTCCTGTTAAGTCAGGCAACGATCGAGACCCGCGTCCTCTGTTGCTACTAGCCTTGTGCTGGGCACACTGAGGAGACCGCCACTGATAAAGTGGAGGAAGGAGCGGGCCACGGCAGGTCAGTATGCCCCGAATCTCCCGGGCCACACGCGAGCTGCAATGGCAGGTACAATGGGTTCCGACCTCGAAAGGGGGAGGCAATCTCGAAAGCCTGCCGTAGTTGGGATCGAAGGCTGAAACCCGCCTTCGTGAACATGGAATCCCTAGTAATCGCGTGTCATCAGCGCGCGGTGAATACGTCCCTGCTCCTTGCACACACCGCCCGTCGTTCCATCCGAGTGACTCTTGGGTGAGGTGCCGTCTTAATGGCGGTATCGAATCTAAGTTTCACAAGGAGGGAAAAGTCGTAACAAGGTGGCCGTAGGGGAACCTGCGGCCGGATCACCTCCTAAGAAATAAGCATTTGATGCTTAACTGGAGGAGCAAGGAGAACATCTGCGGTATACGTCAAAGCCCAAAATCAGCAATCTATAGTTGAAATAAAACGGGTTTCAAAAACTCTTCTTACCAAATTAATCGTCTCTGTTTTATTATATTTCTTGTTAAAAAAACAATATTAACTCATTATATGAAAAGTTCCTTTAAACAATTACTAAAAATTATCGTTGGTTATTTTTGTGTAAGCTATGAGTTAATTTTTATTGAAGCTATGTTCATAAAAAAATTGTTTAAGTGTTGAACATTTCGTTTCTTTAGCGCTGTGCCCCTCCCCTTATATTAATGCAGAATGCCAAGTACTTCTTTGCTTAGTTTCGTGTTTATCGATGAAAGGAGAATCGATGACAACATTTACTTGTCCAGTATGCGGCTGGACGCTAAAGACTCCGTATGGGAGACAAGACGTCGAAGAGCATACAACTCTTCATATGCAAAAACATCATCGCAAGACCTTGCGCGTTAGAATTTCAAAGATTAACTCGTTAAAACTGCAGAAGAAGTAGCTGAGCACTTTTCTTTTTTATTCAATTATTGTCTTTATGTAATCCCAGATTTTATCGCTAACATAATGCAGATTTTTAACGACTGGCCCTTTCTTGGTTTGTCTTGTAGTTGCTGAGTCCATGAGGCTTTCACCTAATGCCAAGGCTTTTCCATGTTTCATATCGGTCACTATGACTAAATCACCTGTGTTGAATTCGCCTTCGACTCGAACGATGCCGGGCGCCATTACTGTTGCTCCTTTGCAAACATAGGGGATAGCTCCCATGTCAACGATTACTTTTGGTGCACTAGATATGAAATCAGCAAAGAGCAGAGTTGGAATAACTTTATTGTCCAGCCTATAGAGCAAGGGTTTGCTTGATATTAGATAAACTATTCCAACTTCGGATTCTACTACTTCGACGTTGGCTTTAGCGTCAAGTAACTCTTCTAGATTGAGCTTCAACTTTTCGGAGGCTTCTTCTATGATCTGTTTTGCTTCTTTAGGTTTCATTGGGTATCGTCGATGTTTCATTGGCATTCTCTATCTTCCTTTAGTGCGTTATTTGGTGGGTTATTAGTTTTTCCTGTTCCTCTTTAGGATTTGGTTTCTTATGCAGAATTCTCTCTGCTATTTTACGCACGTCAACCTTGAGCAGGATGATTGTGACGATGATCGTTAACACGACGGATATAATGATCATTAGCTCTTGGCTTATCCAACCTGAGATCGATGTCTGGATTAAACCGCCGAAGAAAGCGCCCAATAGCGCAATTGTGTACTTGCCCATGAAGTAAGCAGCAAAAAACTTTGCAGGACTGTACTTCATGAGTCCTAACGGAATAATTATGGGTTCATCTGGGATCGGTGACGCCGCTGCTACATAGAGTAACGGAAAGGCCCACCTTCTAACTTTCGCAGCGTCAGCATCTAGGCGCTTTCGTCTCTCCTGGCTTAGTTTTCCACTGATGAAAAATGTAATCATATAATGGCTGCCCTTGGCTAATGAGGCCCCTAATGCCACCATTATCCCCACTATCACCAGCGTTGTAGCGTCTGCGTTTACCAAAATGTTTGGAAACCATGTAGGTATCAACAAGTTTGAAGGGCCAGCAAAAGGTATAGCATTCACTCCAAGTGAAAAAGCGAAGACGATCATTAACTCAAGTATTGACGCCATTGCTTGTTGCCAGCATTCTCTTTTCAAAGATTAGTGTGTGCCACACTTATAAGCGCAAACCAAAATTCTCTTCAAGAATTTCGTACTTATACATTTGTGCTTAAATTTGTATTATGTGGCGTTCAAATCTTGATAAAAGTCTTGTGCCACAAGTAACTTTTGGGAATCCTTCGCAGCTGTTGAAATTATTCTCTTGGTATGATATTGTATATGCATGGTTCATTTATGTCCTTAACTCCTCACGTTATGAGGAGCCAGTTCACTGTTTAGAAATCATGACCATAGTATTAGCTAGTTCCGTCTTGCCGACAGGCGTTAGTCTAACAACATCGCTGTCAAGGCTTGTAAATAAGCCTGCCCTGATCTTAAAATTATATATAAAATCATTATTGTCATAAAGACTGCGTTCTACACATCTCTGCCTAGCATTCTTCATTGGAAACTCCAAGGCACCGTTAGGAACCATCAAAGCGTTTTCAAATGCAGTCAAGAGCGCTATTTGAATTTGCGCCACTGCCTTCTTCTTCTCGAGAATCTTGTAGATTGGTCGCACTTCGCCTTTTTCTCTTAAGAACAACTTGTTGATTATTTCTTCGGATATGTTGTTCTCTTGTAGGAACGTCTTTAGTTCGAAGGGGTAATCGTGCGGGAGTTTGGGTCCCGTCAAGTTGGCTTTGCTTTCTTGTAGTATTGGAGAATAGATGTTCGTGTTTGTTTCCCCGTTAGTGGCTAGATAGTGGGTCAATAAGACTTCAAAGCACTTTTCACGATATTCTTTGTCGAGTGTATTAGTAAAATTAATGATGTCTAGTATGGGTTTTCTTATTTTCTCGTATTTATCTAGTTCGGGAGTTAAATCGTTAATTGCCATTACAGATGACCACTTAAGAGTTATGACTTAATACAGATAAGACTTGTGCTATAGTGATACATGTTGTTCTTTTATCTCGAGGTTATCAGAATGAGGTATATTCGTATTAATCCATATTACAGGTGTATTAAATTTCACAGTCAGATATATTTGGATTTAAACATTCTGAAAATAACTATCTGTTCGGATTCTGAACGTGCCCAATTATCATTTTCTATTGCCCATGAGATAGGTTTAAATGTTGAGATATAAAGTATAGAAGAGATAAAGATACTTGAGGATTCCAATATGAGCGAAATGACAACCGAAATCCTTGAACAAAACCTCAGCAAAATCGTACTTGTACGATTAAAAGGTGGAAAAAGCCTAAGAGGAAGACTAAAGGGTTTCGACCAACACTTAAATCTGGTTCTAGAAGAAACAGAAGACACTACAGTCGTAGAAAATCAACGAAAACTAGGATTAATAATTGTCCGTGGAGACAACGTAGTCCTTATTTCGCCCCCGCCTAGGTGAGTGTCATGGGAAAAGGCACTCCATCAATGGGTAAGCGCCAGGGCAAAACCGTTCACATCATGTGTCGGCGCTGTGGCAGACGTGCATACCACGTACGCAATAAGCGTTGTGGTGCTTGCGGTTTTGGTGAACAAAAGACCATAAGGCGATATAGTTGGCGAACTAAGACTCTTCAGAGACAAAGAGTCTGCTGAACGCCATAATAATACTCTTTAAGTCTTCTCTGAATTAGTTAGTGATTTATTCTCTTTTTCAAGGAGAAATAAAGATTAACTGTGTAATTCCTTGCTCAAATTATAACGGCAACGTTGAAAATATGAAATCTTCTAACTATTTTTGGTGTTCAATTACTGTTCTACTACCATTTCATGATGACTTGCAACAATAAATGACTTTTCTTTAACGACCCAGAATAGCAATATGCTGAGTTTGACAGTAACAGAATTCATGAGATCGAGTAAAAACAAGAAATTAAAAAGTGAACTACTCGCCCCTTCCGGGGCGAGCATCCAAACTAAAAGCGGTTAATGCATTCTTCTATTTTAGCGCTAGTAACGACGCCAGCAGTACGCACAGCATAACCTTC
>JAEAME010000284.1_pt1 | contig 60019 bp, 50 predicted proteins | sample 8958731 | NCBI WGS metagenome assembly JAEAME01 (sample SAMN16933194, study PRJNA681113) | bioreactor sludge metagenome | isolation source: anerobic bioreactor sludge (Control) | place: India:Bengaluru | collected 2018-10-24
CTCTTCCGATCTGGATTATCAAAAAGAAACGATTGAAGATGTTTTTATTGATCTGGTGAAGAAGCAACTTTAAATGTTGTTTTAGAATTCTATTTCAGGATAAATTATGAAACCACGAATCATCGCCATTGTGCAAAAAGAATTTCTCCATATCATTCGTGATCCACGAAGCCTGACGATTGTATTTTTGATGCCCATTGTCATGGTGTTACTTTATGGTTACGCTATCACGTTTGATATCAAAGAAATACGGCTGGGACTGCTTGACGAAGATCGGACACCAGCATCAAGGGAGTTGGTTCAAAAGCTGACCAGCTCTGATTATTTTAAAATCACAAAAGAATTGCAAAGTCGCAATGAAATAGAGAAAGGGATGTTGCAGCGCCATTTTATTGCTGTGCTTGTTATCCCTGTTAATTATTCCCAAAAAATAGAAACTGAGTTACAGACGCAGGTGCAATTCATTGTGGATGGCGCTAATTCCAATGCTGCTACTATAGCGATCAATTACGCCAGATCATTTTTGATGGCCTATTCATTGGAAATAAACACGCAGATCCTTGTGACTCCGTTAGAATTGCAACCACGGGTTTGGTTCAATCCTGATATGAAAAGCGTAAATTTTATTGTGCCAGGTCTGGTTACGGTCATCATGATGTTGATTTGTGCGTTGCTGACTTCGATCACCATTACCAGAGAACGAGAAAGCGGCACGATGGAACAGATACTGGTCTCACCGATCCGACCCTACGAAATTATCTTCGGCAAAATCGTACCTTATGTGATATTGGCGTTAATGGATGCCATCGTCATCATTATCTGTTCCAGGTTCATTTTTGGCGTGCCTTTCAGGGGAAATCCGTTATTGCTTCTATTATTTTGTGTGTTTTTTGTTTATGCTTCATTGAGCCTGGGTGTCTTTATTTCGGCACGGGTAAAAACTCAGCAGGTCGCTATGATGCTCGCTATGTTGACGACGCTTTTACCTGCGATCATGTTATCGGGTTTTATTTTCCCAATACGTTCATTGCCGGTCGTGTTGCAGATTCTTTCGTACCTGGTCCCTGCCAGGTATTTCTTGACCATTATTCGAGGCATCATGTTAAAGGGGATCGGCATTGAGTACTTTCATCAACCCGCTATCTTTTTGCTGGCATTTGGAACCGTGCTGTTATTGGCAAGCGTCAATCGATTCAAAACGAATCTGGAAGGGTAGGTCGTGAGCAAAATTAAACACATCATTAAAAAAGAATTTATTCAAATCCGACGTGATCCAGCGATGATACGGATAATATTCCTGATTCCGATCGTCCAACTGCTGATCCTGGGTTACGTCGTTTCCTCTGAGGTGAAAAATATCCAAACCGTGATTTGTGATCTGGATAATTCGCCGCTCAGTCGCCAGATCATCGAACGGGTGCGCAATTCGGGCTATTTTAAGGTGAAATATTTTGAGCAACGAGAAAATTTTTTATATGATTATCTCAACCGGGGCAAGGCATCGGTGGCGATTGTCATTCCTGCCAATCTATCGAAAAACCTGGTCAAAAATATTCCGACACAAATCCAGATCCTGGTCGATGGTGTTGATTCCAATACTTCGACCATTGCACTGGGCTACATCGGCGGCATACTGGAAAGCTTTTTATCAGATAATTTATCACAACAAATACAAAGTGGCTTGGATATCCATTTATTGACGCCCAATATTCGAATCTGGTACAATCAAGACCTGAAGCTTAAAAATTTTATGATCCCAGGGCTCATCATCTTTTTACTCACCATGATAACGGCTTTGATCAGTGCCATGGGATTGGTGCGAGAACGAGAAATTGGAACGCTGGAACAACTCATGGTCACCCCAATTAAAAAGCATGAACTGCTAATCGGTAAAATCATCCCATTTGCTGTCATCGGAATCATCGTCGTATCGCTGGCGATTGCGTTTGCCAAAATCTGGTACCACATCCCGATTGCGGGAAATTTAGCACTTTTTGCCCTATTCATCATTATCTATCTTTTTACCACCTTAGGAATCGGACTATTTGTTTCTGCCTCTGCCCACACCCAGCAGCAAGCCATGTTCATGACATTTTTCTTTATTATTTTCTTTATGTTTTTATCAGGCTTTTTATTTCAAATTGAAAATATGCCAAAAGTGGCTCAATATCTATCCTATCTCGATCCCATGCGCTATCTTGTAATCGTCGTTCGAGAATTATTTATCAAAGGGGCAGGCTTAAAATATCTCTACTGGCAGGGCATTGCGCTGATCATTTTTGGCGGAACAATTTTTTCCTTTGCGGTGTTAAGGTTTCAGAGACGAATGAGTTAAAACCTAAGTCCACGATAAATTAAACATAAAGTGCGCTGAGGAACGCAAACATATTTAAATTTTTGATAGCAACGCTTCTTTGTTCAAGAAGAAATCTCGATAAACCAGGTATTGTTCGGTCTCTTCGTACTTGATTTTCTGAATGGGAATCGAGTCAAAGCTGAAAATTTCAGCGCCGGGGCAGGCTAACAAAATCGGGGAATGGGTTGCGATAATGAATTGGGCATGTCCCGCTTCGCTCATTTGTTGCAGGATTTGTAGCAGTTCCAGTTGACTTTTAGGCGATAGGGCTGTTTCAGGCTCATCCAAAAAATAGACGCCTTTTCGCTGATAGCGAGATTTGAAATAAGCCATCAGCGATTGTCCATGCGATTGGATCATTAAAGACTTTCCACCAAAGTAGTCCAGCATATTTGGGTCAGCGATCGCCCACTCATCCAGGATTTGGGCAAAATTTTGAAAAATCTGAGAGCCGAAATATGATCCTGGCATCGAGCTATTCTCCCATTCCAGATCAATAACCTGTTGAAGCATATCTTCATAAGGATTGGGCTGAAATCGGATTCGCTCCGTTTCTTGCCAGATATGAACCCCGCATCGCTGGCAGATCGCTTTGAGCAAAGTAGATTTTCCTGAACCATTGGCCCCGGCAAAAAAGGTAACTGGCGATCGAAGCTCTAAAGATCGGGTCTCTTCAAATATTTTTAAGTTGAAAGGATAGTAAGATTTAGTCGGGTACTCTTCGGATTTTAATTGGATCTTTTTCAGATACATCGTGACTACTGCAGTTTTCTCTTCATTTCAGATTTTAAGAGTTCGACCTCGCGGGATAATTTTTTTTGCTTGCTATTAAGACTCCAAATATATCCGAAGAGGGCGATCCAGATTAACATATATGCCGTAACGAGAAAAATTGTATTATTCATTAGCAACCTCATTTAAAAATTTTTTCGGATTTGATCGATCGTTTTTGTTAATTTTTCAATATCTACCCGGATGAGCAGCAATGTTATAAATAAAAATGTAAACGCAGCCAGACTTAGCATCAAGACCTGAAACATTCGGGGATCGAGTCCTGATTTTTCCCCGCTCATAATCATAACATGCGCCGGATGAAGGGTCCGCCACAATCGGATCGAGAGATAAACAATTGGGACATCGACAAAACCAATGATGCCATAAACTGCAGAAATCCGTGCTGCCTTTTCCGGCGATGCGATCATGCTTCGTAACAGCAAGTAACCGATATAAATCAGCCATAAGATCAGCGTCGTTGTCAATCTCGGATCCCAGGTCCAAAAGGTGTTCCAGATCGGTTTGGCCCACATCGGGCCGGTCAATAACACCAAGGAAGTGAACAACACACCGATCTCTGCAGAACAAGACGCCAGAGAATCAAAGATTTCTTTTTTCTTCCAGAGCAATAAAATGCTGCACACGAAGACCACACCAAAAGCCAAAAATCCAGTCCAGGCAGACGCCACATGGAAGTAAAATATCTTTTGAACGATGCCCATGGTTTGTTCGATCGGAGCATAATAGAAAATCGCCATGATGCTCAATAAAATAAGCATGAGACTGATGATCGCCAATAAGCCTTTCAAATCCATCGTAATGCCCAAAATTTAGTATTATTTTTTTCATCTCAGCTCATCTAAACCTATCAGATTTAGAAAAGCTATTTTATCTTGATCTCAATATCTTGCATTACCCGACTGCCCGTTGCTTTTCGTTGTCCTTGATATTTTCCATGATACGGATTAGCAGCAGTTTGATCCAGCCTGGCAAATACCAATTGACAAATGCGAATCCCAGTAACGAGCTTAATGGGTAAAATATTGGCATTGTACAACTCAATAGTGATCTCTCCCTCAAAGCCAGGATCAACCCAGCCGGAATTCTGGATGAACAAGCCGAGACGTCCGATAGAGCTTCGGCCTTCGACAAATGCGGTTAGGTCAGCAGGAAGCTTCAAATACTCACGGGTAGTTGCCAGCAAAAAGGAATGCGGTGGGATAATCACTTCGTTTTGAATGATCTCTTCATATTCTGGTTTATTAACTAAATCCAATATGGCTGTTTTATGTTGTGCAATTCTCAAATAATGATTGCCCAATCGAAAATCGACCGAGCCTGGCTGGATTTGCATGTCATCCAGTGGCTCGATAACCAATTTGCCTTCTTTTAAATAGTGTCGAATCGTCTTATCCGAAAGAATCATAATTTTGGCTATCTCCATTGATGCGGTTAATAATGGTTGCAAAATTAAGTATCTTTTACCTTAAAAGCAAGCTAAAAGTTCATTGAAAAAAGGCTTGACTTTTTCAATTATTTCATTTATCTTTCAGCCACAATAAATGAACTCTCCTCAATTCTATCTGTCAAAATTTGAAGGTAGCCAAGAATGGAAAATCCTGCAATTGACGATAAAGTGACTCGAAAAGACCTGCTCGATCTTGAAGAACGACTAATTGGAAAATTATCAAGCAAAGAAGAACTCGACCAAAAAGTCGCCAAGCTGGCTACCAAAGAGGAACTCAAACAAGAAGTCGCCAAACTGGCTACCAAAGAGGAACTCAAACAAGAGGTTGCCAAGCTGGCTACCAAAGAGGAACTCAAACAAGAAGTCGCCAAGCTTGCTACCAGGGAAGCATTGGAAGTTGTTGCCAATCAGGTGATGAAAAATACCAATGATATTGAAAATATTAAAACCGAACTTAAAACAATCAACCATAAAATCGATAGACTTGATGAAAAACTTGATAATAAGTTTAACATGGTTCTTGATGCTGTTGATACTGTTTTAAAGGAAATCTCCAATAATCGCACCGAAAAAGCAGCGTTTGACCATGCCCTGAGTCGTCATGAGACACGTCTTGAAAACCATGAGCAGCGAATTCAAAATTTAGAGATAACGACTGCGTAACAGCGTTCCATAGCTCATCCTGCCTTATGCCTGAAGCAATTAAACCAACCTCCGATTACAATCAAAATTTCGCCTTAAATTTTCCAGAGTAGAAACTGCAATCGAGGATACCAAAACATGGCGCAAAACAAAACTAACTTCATCAAATTTCTTGGTACTGCTGGCGCCCGATATGTTGTAGCCCGCCAGCTCCGCAGCTCTGCTGGAACATGGATGAACATCAAAGACGATAATATTCTGATCGATCCTGGTCCGGGCACTCTGGTCAAATGCTTTTCCAGTCGGCCTAAATTGGATCCGAGTCAGTTGAAAGCAATCATTCTTACTCATCGCCACATCGATCATTCGACAGATATGAACGTCATGATTGAGGCAATGACTGATAGCGGGCACAGCAAAGATCGGATAGTGATTGCACCTGAAGAGACGATCACTGACGAGCCAGTTATTTTTAGCCATGTTCGCCCCTATCTTGCTCGACTTGAACTGATGAAAGCAGGAATGGAATTTAAAATAACTCAGAATATCCTATTATCGACACCGGTTTCGCATTATCACACTGCTGAGACTTATGGCTTAAAATTTAAAACACCGCACGGAGTGATTTCTTTTATTATTGACACAGCTTATTTCGATGGATTACTTGACGCTTATTCAAACTCGGACGTATTGATATTAAATGTCGTCCGCTTTGAAAATAAAACCGATCGCGAGAAGGGCATTCTGCATTTAACATTGGCTGATGCCGAAAAAATCATTCAACACGTCAAACCCAAATTCGCTATTTTGACCCATTTTGGCGTAACCATGATCCGCGCCAAACCCTGGGAAGTCGCCAAAAAAATGAGCGACGCGATAGGAGTGACTGTCATCGCAGCCACGGATGGGATGACCTTCGATTTGAGTCAATTGCAGTAGGATCAATTGGCAATTTGTTATAAACCTATGTGCAAGTCGTTTCGCTAAATGATTCAGCGCCGCCCACCTGATTTCGATCCAAGTCGATGATATTTGGCTCGGCCTCTAATTGTATTATAAGACCCGGTGATATACAAAAACTCGTGTCGGCGCAGGACTTTCCCGGGTAGAGTGAGTTTCTGTAACAATGAGGGTCATTCCATCCTCGGACAGGCGATAATGATGTACGGCTGAAAAAGGGAAAAATCCCTGAGAAGTTTGCAGATTCATTTCAGCCGTTAAAATTAATGTCTTGCCGTCTTCATGCCAGCTTGCCCGGGTATGAATCGAATCCGCTTCCCCAGCCATAAATCCCAACCGGCGCGGATCTTCTTCAAGCGATGGTACGGCTGGCCCCCCAATTACCAATGTTTTGCTGGTCTTTAGTTCACGATGATGAATATAGAGATGATAGCGCGCAGTGGTTGTCATGGTAAAAATATTTTTTCGGTGATCGATGTCAAGCTCGTACAAGGCATAGGCGTGGACATTTTTGCTGTGCGCTGGATCCATTTTCCAGTGACCGGAAAAATCTTGATGATAATCCAGAAATCGCATGGTCATCGTCGGTTTTTTGCCAGCCATAAGCATGAGCTCCTCAGGTGGAACTATTTTAAATTCCGGTCCTAAATGATCGATGATGGTTTTGATCCGCGCAACCGTGTTACTTTCCCGCACATGTACGGGCAGAAAATAGGGGCGCACTGGATTGATGCGCGCTAATTCCTTGAAATCCTGCACCACTTCATCGACCGGTTTTTGTGGATCGACATAATAATTGTAGGAAATTAATGGACGACCGTTCCGGCAATCATAAGTATTTGCCTGTGTATAGCCATTGATAAATCCAAAAGCATTCGTGAGATTGGCATAATAAATATCAACAATGTTTTTAGGTAAATCGATGTTGCCAACAAATTCGTCGCCTTCGGAGAAATCCATGATCCCAAAGACATGCAAGTCCATGTCCTGCATCAACTGGTTTTCCAGACGAAGTGCGCCAGCCAGCTTGTCCAACGGAAAAACCTTTGGGTAAAAATAGCCGGGACCGCTCAACGAGCCAATGAAATAATCATTGGGGGTGGCGCTTTCATAATAAAACTGCAACAGCGCTGGCGCGATAGCAAACCATTCCTCATTCGCTTCCCAGCCATAAGGTATTTCACCGCGTCCTGGTTTCAGCCAGGAACCGATGCCCATCCCATCGCTTTGAATTAAAGTGACATAAACCTTGTCTTCGATCTTTGGATTGGAATTGAATTTAGCTTTTTGTTTAAAATGGAAGTCCGGCGAAATAGGAATTTTGCCGTGGAAGCTCATATTGGGCAAAGTGGCCAAGCCTTCCGCTATGATCAGCGCATGCCGCGATGCCATGGTGAGATATTCCGGCTCCATATCTTTGCAGTAAGAATGCCAGCCAAAAAGATATGAATAGGGTTTCATCTCGCTCATGATTTTATCAGCCAATTTGTATTCGTCCTGATCGATTGGGCTGGCGGATAAATCGGTGAAAAATGCCCCCTGCGCAATCCCAAAATCGGCAATACCTGGTTGCATCCCTGGACCGCCTTTGAGACCTTTGCACCATTCGCCGAGATAGATGAGATAATTCCGGCTGCATTTAGGCCAATAAGTTTCGTAAGCCCACCGGAAAATTTCAACATCGGATTTGCCAGTGAATTGCTCCCGAAAATCCGCTATTGGGCGAAGGCCAAGCTTCTTCATCAAAGGGATATATTTTTCAGTGACGACCAGAGCATCCTCTAATCCGGCGACAGTAAATGAAACCATCAGCGAAGGTACGATCGCCGTGTCCCACACGACATACCCCTTGAGATATTGTTTGTATTTGGCAACCGCTTCTTCCACGGAAGACAGGTTAGTCATTTGGATGTGATGTCGTTTCTGATAATATTCCAACACCGCTTTGACATCTGGATGCTTATAATTATCCGGGTAAACCAGGTAGATTTGCGGACCGTACTTATTGGCAATCCCTTGCATGCTAAGCAATAACGCTTGCCATTGCAGATCACCCGTCGCTTCCCAGTCGCCTGATATGTCCATTACGCTAACATTTTTATCTTGTGCTGCTGCACTTATGATCATTATATTGAGTAAAAATATTGCCACCAGTGTAGAAGCAAAAAATTTATAGGTTTTCAATTTCATTTTTTATCCTTTTCTTTGCCATCAACGCAAAGCATTCTTTTAAATCATGAACGGGCTTTAAAAATTTATTGCAAGCAAATGTCATTGCGAGCAAAGCGAAGCAATCTTGCAGTTTTTAGAAATATTAAAGATTGCTTCGTCGCTTCGCTCCTCGCAATGACATAATCCTTACTGAAATTCTAAACCTTAATGGGCATCATCTCCCATATACCGCTCTTTAAAGGTTGGATTTTCCCCGGCCATTTTCAGAAAAATATCCAGTGGAATAATTTCAAGTTTGTTGCCCCGTTTCTCACTGAATTGATCACAAATCAATTTCACTCGGGTAATTTCACTCGATTCCCGAACATGAACCAGCAGGAAATAGGGACGGTCCGTATTGATCTCAGTCAACTCTTTCAGATCAGCGACCACATCCGCTTCCGGCTTTTCTTTGGCCAGGTAATAATCATAGGACATAAATGGGACGCCGTTTTTGACGGTGAAAGTAAGGGAGGCGAAGTACCCATTTACAAAGCCGATGGCATCAGGCATGGCTTTATAATATTCATCGACAATCGACTTGGGCAGATCATTTTTACCGGCTTCGGTCCGATCCTCAGAATAGTCCATGATTTCAAAGACATGCAAATCGAGCTGGCTCATTAAATCACGAGCTTTTTCCAGCTCTTTGGGCAGCCATTTTTTGGGAAAGGCTTTGGGATACATGTACGCCGAGCCAGAGAGACAGCCGATGAAGTAATCATTCGGCGTTGCCTGGGAGTAAAAAAACTCCAGCATACACGGAGACATCCAGATCATATTCATCGACACTTCCCAGGCATACGGAATCGAGCCTCGGCCCGGCTTCACCCAGGCGCCAATCCCCAGGCCATCGGTCTGGATAAAAGAAAGATAGACTTTTTGCTCCGGAATATATTTTTTTCCCGACTGAATATTGTGATTGTTTTTATATTGAAATCCCGGTGTTGCCGGCACCTGGTACAGAAAGCTGGTATTCGGCAGCGTATTCAAGCCATCGACGGTAAGGCCGTGCGTTGATGTTACCGTCACCCATTCCTCCTCCCAATCTTTTTTATAGGAATGCCAGCCCATCACGTGTCCCAATGGCTGCATTTCGGAGAGCAATTTATTGGTCAGTTGAAATTCCAGCGTATCGCTGATGCGAGCCGAGAGATCGGTAAAGAACACCTGTTTCTGCATCCCAAAATCTGCCACCGCGGGCTTCATCACATTGCCGTGCTCGCCGCCCAGCCAGATGATGTACTCTTTGCTGCATCTCGTCCAATATCGATCATACGTCCAGGAAAAAATTTCATAATCGGATTGTCCGGCAAATTTGCCCCGGTAATCTTCGATCATTTTCAAACCATATTTTTCAGCCAGCGGAATCAAATCTTCGGTGATCACAATTCCCTTTTCCAGTCCCGCCAAAGTATAGGCGACGATCAGCGAGGTACGGACTTTTTTATCCCAGATAATATAGCCTTTGACATAAGCTTTGAAAGTATTGAGCGCCTGATCCAGCGAATTCAATCGAGTGAAGGTAAAGTATCTCTCCCCTTTTAGAAAATCGAATAAATCCTGGACATAATTAAAAGGATATTCGGGACCAAAAAGAAAATAGAGATTGGGCTGTTTTTCATTGACTAATCCCTGCAAGGAAATCAGGCAGGCTTGCTCCGGCAGATTTCCAGCAATTTCCCAATTATCGCTCAGGCTCATATAATAGGCATTGCGAAAATCCGATTTCTTAAGAATATAAACAATATCCGCTTCGCCTTTTCGGGAGCTTTTCTTCATGCGGTATTCCAGCAGCTTGTTATTCTCAATCGTTTTAAAATGATGTTCCAGTTCCATCAGGCACGAACCCTGGCTGCCCAGCACCTCGAATGTTTCTTTAATCACCAGCGCATTCTCGATCCAGTGCGCCGAAACGGATTTGAAATCGCCCACTGGCATTTGCAGTCCCATGAAAACATTAGCAGGCACCGTGGTATCTTCGATTTTAATTTTCTTAATGGAACCATCAGTTTTCAGAGTCATCCTGTCCTGAAATTTTCTTCTGGGACCGAACTCCCGCGACAGCGTAATTTCATCCTTTGTGATTGAAAATTCAAATTCAATAGATGCATAATAATCGATGTCCGAGCTTTTATCTTTGATGACCTTCCATTTTCCATTCAGGTTCATGTTCTGGGACTGGGCATTGTTGAGGGAAAAGATGAAGAGAAAAAAGATGATCGAAATTTTTTTCATGGTAGCTCCACATTGATTAATGACGGATTGATTGGCTCGTGGCATAATATAGCGTGCAGCCGGCTTAAAATCAAGGTAAAAATCCGGGGAGTTTATGAGTTTTCACCGGGATTGTCATTGGTTATGGGGTGACGAGAAGTTGTGCGAAACATGATGAATCTGGACTCCAACTCGGAGTTAAAAGTGACCGTCACCTCCGCAGTGTGTGTAAAAACTAATAAACTTGCAGTCATTCCGAACGGAGCGGAATGAGGAATCTCTAGATTTAACGAAACTAATTACTTGAACAGATTCCTCACTTCGTTCGGAATGACATATTTTACTTGGAACTTTTCATTTTCACACAGTCTGCCGTGGTGACGATCACGTTGCAGTTCAATTTATCGCATCAAAATTAGTTTTTTGGTTTGTGTGAATGAACCCGCCTCCAGCCGATACAAATACACCCCACTCGCCAATCTCTTAGCATCAAAATTGAATTTATGAACTCCCGCCGACTGTTGCTCCGAAACCAGCGTCAAGACCTTTTGTCCCAGCAGGTTGTAAATGCTCAAGTCAACATGACTGCTGACTGGCAACTGATAACTGATGATTGTGCTGGGATTGAAGGGATTGGGATAGTTTTGTTTAAGCATAAAAACTTCTAATACATTTTCATCATCTCTTGCCATCTCAGTTGGAATCGCTGCGGCGTAATCAAACAGGGCACTCCTAATATTAAAATCGCCCTGCAGCTCATAGATATTCATCAAGGTAATAACGCCTATTTTCTCTGGTTCATAATAAAACATACTTGTAGCCGCGCCAGGGTCCAAACCGCCGCCATGCCCCCATACTTTTCGATCTCCGACAAGCCGCTCGAACCAGATAAGGCCCTGCGCAGTCTTCCGAGAAGGTAATGTTATTGTTGGATAATGCGCCGTTGTCATTAATGCCACCGTTGAACTGTCCAATATTTTGGTATTTTCCAATGTTCCTTTTTGCATAAAGGCGTTTAAAAAACGGGCCAGTTGCAACGAACTCGTGCGAAGCTGACCCGCAGGATAAACAGTAAAACCCCAATGGGGGCAAGGTTTATATCCAGAGGCAGTCCATTGATACGGTCTCGCAACATGACTGGTATCAAGGTTCGACAGAAACCAGGACGTTTCATTCATGCTTAACGGTGTAAAAATATGCTTCTGGCAATAGTCAGCAAAGGCGGTATCGGTGATTGCCTCGATTAGGTAGCCGAGTAATCCTGCTCCAATATTGGAATAGTTATGAGTGTTTGCCGGAGGATATGAGCCATAGCTCGTATTCGTATAATAAGGGCCGCCGGGGACTAAATAACCTTTTAAAAAATCATACAATGGTATTGGAGAATCACCTGTTGATGTCAATGGCTCCAGAACGTCCCAATTATCATTGATACTGGATGCATGCGAAAGAAGCATCTTGAAGTTAATCGGACTGTTTGGATAAGAGGGATTTGCAACCTGCAAATCAGGGGGAAGATAATTATTGACATTATCATCAAGATTGAAAAGACCTCGTTCATATAATTGCATGAGGGCTGTGCCAGTAATGGTCTTTGAAATCGAAGCAATTGAGAATAGTGTGGAATCAGTCACCGGGATTTGTCTTTCCAAATCGGCATAACCATACGCATTATGCCAGGCCAATTTACCCTCTTTTAAAATGCAGGCAGATAGCCCGGGAATGTGATAAGCAGCCATCGTCGCAGTGATGAATGAATCCAAATTCGTTGAAATCGGCAAAAATGTATTATCCTCCTTTTGGATTTGAGCATCGCTTCGGCTCTCTTTTATTTCTGACAATCCTTCCCATTGAGAGTACACGGGTGCGAAAAATAGAAAAAAGAAGATTGGAAAAAACAGAACAGCATGTTTCGTTTTCATGCGATGATCCTCCTATAATGGTTCAAACAATAAGTATTAGAACGTGACCGTCATCCACCAGTCGGCGGATGACGGTCACGTTGCAGATTCGTTTATCGCATCAAAATCAATTTCTTTACCTGCACAAATTCCCCCGCTTCCAGCCGATACAAATACACGCCGCTTGCCAATCCCTTAGCATCAAAATTGAATTTATGAACTCCCGCCGACTGTTGCTCCGAAACCAGCGTCAAGACCTTTTGTCCCAGCAGGTTGTAAATGCTCAAGTCAACATGACTGCTGACTGGCAACTGGTAACTGATGACTGTGCTGGGATTGAAGGGATTGGGATAGTTCTGCGCCAGAAAATAAGATTGCGGAATTTCAGTCTGATAGGAATTCATCACTTCGGTTGCGAGTGGCGATTCATAAGCGCCAATATCAGGATTGCTTCCAGCCGGATTGGGACGTAGGTTTCCTGCCAGATCTTTTGCGGGACAGCAGCATGTCACACCACCAAAGTCAAATGAAGCGATTCCATTGCCGATGCAGGGGCTTTTATCTGAAAGCTGAAATGAACCAGCGACAAATAACGGATCAGCATTGATATTCTCGGTACCGGTGCCGCTCCAGCCACCCTGAATATCGGAATAAGCCACAGTAATCGTGCCAGTATAAATATGGATGGCGGGATTCGTTGTTGCCTGGTTCCCCCAGATAATAGAGTTCATTAAATAATTGGTCGAGTTGTTCAAGCCAAGGCATATTCCACCTCCGGACGTGGCCAGGTTGTTGACGATGGTGTTATTGATGAGTTTTACCACGCTATTCCCGGTAATAAGAAAGCCACCGCCGTTTGTCGCGGAATTTCCCTCGATGATATTGTTGATAAAAGTAGGGGATGCCTGATCAGCAACATTAATTCCGCCGCCATAGCCATTTCCGTTTGTCACGGCATTTTTACTTATGATATTACCTTCAATTGTGAAGGATTCAGGTACTCCAAGAATTTCCACGCCGGCTCCGGAGGCATTTTTATCGGAACCGACCCGTAATTCGTTCTGGCTGACTTCATTTTTTGAAAAGCGGCCCTGACTCCCGCTAATCGTAACACCGCCCCCGAGGGCACTCGGAGAGGATGTGCTGTTGCCGACCACTGAATTATGAGTGATTTCATTGGACTCGATAATTACAGTTACGAGATCGGATGATAATGATCGGCAATAAAGGCCACCTCCAGAGGCTTGGGTTGTTGTAGCGTTATGAACGACGGAATTATACGAAATCAAATTATTAGCCAGTTTTCCATTGCAAAAAAACAAAACACCACCACCATAGGCATAAGATGAGTTTGCCGTTACAGTGTTGTGCAAAATTAGATTGTCTTTCAGAATAACATAAGCCGTGTTTTTAAAAGGAAGGGCCGATATCCCGCCTCCTAAAACCCGTTTGTCTGGTGAGGTGACTGAATTATTGATGATTTTACTATCTACAATTCGAGCGCTGGAATTATAACAAAAAATACCACCGCCGGCTCTGCATGAATATTGAACACCATCAATCAAATAATTCGTTTCTGTGCCGCTGCCTTTGGTAATTGTAAATCCGCACAGCACCGAAGTGGTGTCTTCGCCGGAAACAAAGTAAACCACCGAGCCGCTGTCTGCATGGCTGGGCTTGCTACCGTCGATGATGGTGTTATTGATGTGCGTGGTATCGCCATCCATCAAATAATAGCTGGCAACGGTGATGGCTTTGCCTTTGAAGTTGATGTTTTCATAGTAAGTGCCATTTTTTACCAACACCATATCACCATCTTTGGCGGCATTAATTCCCGCCTGAATGGTGGCATATTGTTCCGGCACCAGAATGGGACCCGGAGATGCGCCCAATGGATTTTCGTAAGCGCCGATGTCCGGCTTGGATCCGACAGGATTGGGCCGTGGATTACCTTCCAGATCAGAGTTGGGGCAGCTATACGTGGTTCCACCAATTGGCAGGGATGCTATTCCGGCGCCAATGCAAGGGCTGGAATTGGAAGGCTGGTGATCAGGAAAAGCAAAGAGCGGATTGGCATCGATATTGCCCGCCAGCCAGTTTACTGTGGCGACAGAATCGATAGCAATACCGCTCGCGCCGAATTTAATATCCGAACAGGCTGCGTTTAAAGTCCCGCCCCACAGTTCGATTTCAGAACCATGCGGCGCGCTATTGCCCCAACTGATGGTGTTCATCACGACTGCATTTGCTCTATAGATCGCAATGCTACCGGCGGTATCCGCTACATTTTTGGTCAAGGTATTATTGATGATTTGCGCCACCTTTGAACCGAACGAAGGATGATAATAGTAATAAATTCCACCACCGCGACCAGCCTCGTTTTCAACAATTACATTGTTGATGATCTTAGCATTCATGGCCCAGATACCGCCGCCCTGTTCTCCGCCAGTATTGCTTTTAATTAAGTTTCCACTTATCAGATTTCTTGAGCAACCACTCTCGTCTATGCCGCCCGCAGCTGATCCGGCGTTGTTACCTTCAATGATATTGTCAATAACCTGAACGCCTTCTGTCTGCCATAATTCAATTCCGCCGGCCCATCCATACTCAGTTAGTGCAGTTATAGAATTGTATGATATGATATTATCCTTTATGAGGCTGATTTCTTTGGATCTCCATAATCGGATGCCGGCCCCAACGCCGTTATTTCCTCCTGCTTCATTATGACTGATAGTATTGCTTATGATCTGGACATTTGCAAAAACAACATCCACGCCGCCGCCCCAGCCGCCGCCATAATCCTGATATCCGGGTGCATAAACTTTATTATGGGTGATCGTATTGCCGCTAATGATAACCAGCGTTCTGTTGGCATCATCTTCACAACCAGCGGCAATTCCGCCGCCTCCTGAAAAGCGCGGCTTTCCGCCAACGGAATTGTATCTGATGATGTTCCCAGTTGCTCTTCCTTTGACAAAATAAACTCCGCCGCCATCCTGATAACCATCTGCAGTATTATTTGAGCTTAACGAATTTGACTCTATGACATTGTTTTCGACAATAACGTAACGAGCACTTGTATTAGTTTGCCGATTATAACCAATCCCTCCGCCTTGACAATCTTTGCTGTGGTTCACAGAATTGAATACTATTTTGTTATAATTGATTCGCGCGCCGGAATTGCTTAAATAAATGCCACCTCCCACCCTTCTGGAAGTCTCGGCGACCGTCCCAGTTCCACCCGTAATCGTAAAACCGCAAATCACCGACGTCGTATCCTCCCCAGAAGTAAAACTCACCACGGAGCCTTTATTCGGATCGCTTGGTCGGCTGCCGTTGATGATGGTGTTGTTGATAAAATTGGTATCGCCGTCCACATAAAAATAGCTGGCAACGGTGATGGCTTTGCCTTTGAAGCTGATGTTCTCGTAATAAGTGCCAGCGGCCACCAGCACCGTGTCGCCTTTTACAGCGGCGTCGATCCCGGCCTGAATAGTGGCATATTTCTCCGGGACTTTGATGATACCAGCCAATGCTCCCCCGAACAGAACCAGAATTAAGCTGATTGTAAAAATGAATCGAGACATGATACACCTCCAATTGTTTGGTTGGTTTTGAATCGGTTAATTAGGTAACCGGGAAAATCCCAAAAGGACAAATTCCAAACGATTGCTGTCATTGGGATTTGAAAATTATCAGATACCTGATATCGGATATCTGATATTGGTGTTTTGGGATTCCTCTGTGAGGCTTAATATACAAAAAAAGCAGTGGCGAAATCTACCAGAGGTGTAACAAAGAATACGACAAATGTAACATTTTGGGGTGAAAAAAGTGGCTAAAGTATTTAAAGTGAGGTAAAGTAAATAAAAATTACTGGAATGATCTGAAAAATTGGTTATACTCCAATAGGCGGGCAGACGATCGAACCCGAAGAAATTTACCTTGATGCTTTTTTTATGGGTGCAAACCTAAAAAGTCTTTTAATTCTTTGTTCAGAAAAATTTGCTGTTCTTCCAATTGATGTAAAGCTTGCTGGAGATCAGCAACCAAACCTTTTTGATATGCTTTTACCACTAATGCAAAAGATGATACGTAAGGAATAGCAAGTATGTCAGCTTCTTTCTGTGCCCTTTTGTCATCTAATATCAACAGATCAGCAGGGAATTGCTTAGCCAAAGTCAAAGCCTCAATCTCACCAACATCGAGCTTGTGTTGTAATTCAGGAATAGGTATCTCAAGAGATTTTATTTTGATAAATGGACATTTTTTAATCGTTGAGCGAAGCTGTTCGTTGCTGGCGTGGACTGTGAGTTCATCAAAAACAGCAGGAGGAATATAAACCGTGCCAAATAATTGTTCAAGGATAGCTAAAATGTCAGCATAATAAAAAATAATGATAGGACTGGTATTGGAAACAACGATCATTTCTCAAATGGCCGATAATTGGTTGAGTTCTTTTTTAATATCCGCCGGATTCGCCTGAAAATAAGGTATCTTGTGTTTACCCAGATAACGAACAAATTGATCATAAGCCATACCAAGCATTTTGGCTGCTCTCCCCAGGCTTATTTCTCCATCAAGATATAGTCCTAGAACAAGTTTTTCGTAAGTGTATTTGGAAAGATCTGGAATGCGCTTTGAAAACCCCTCTGGTAGTTGAATTTTTATTTCAATTGTTTCCATAAGTTGTCCTGTAATTATTTAATCAATCACATTATACATAATTTTCTCTTTAATGTCAAGACAAAATTTTGATAGCCTCAGTATTGCTCTACCTTATACTCCGACGGCAATTTCCCAAACTGCTTCCGAAAGCATTCGGCAAAATAGGAAGGATTGTTGAAACCGACCTCATAAGCAATCTGCGCCACATTGCCATATTTTTGATTTAACAAATCCGCGGCCCGTTTCAAGCGTAGCGAGCGGATAAATTTGTTAGTCGATTGATTGGTCAACGCATAAAGCTTGCGATGCAATTGCATACGGCTCATGCCGATTGCCCGGCTTAAAATCGTAACATCAAAATCCGGATTGGCCAGATGCTGTTCGATAATAGCCATCGCCCGCTGTAAAAATTTTTCGTCATAAGAAGTCACTGCAATTTCTTGGGGTTGCAAAGCAATATTCCGGCTGAATCGCTCTCTCAGCTTGCGGCGCTGCTCGATCAGATTTTTAGCGCGCACCTGCAACTCGGTTCTATCAAATGGTTTGATAAGATAATCATCAGCGCCCAGTTCCAGTCCCTTAATTTTGCTTTCGGCTGTAGCGCGAGCCGTTAACAGAATGACCGGAATGTGGCTGGTGCGTTCATCCGATTTCACTCGTTCGCAGAATTGAAAGCCATCCATTTTGGGCATCATCACATCGCTGATGATCAAGTCCGGAATTTTGTCGATGGCTCGGTGCAAGCCATCTTCGCCATCGACCGCCTCGATAACCCGATAATCGCGGGCGAGACAGTCCTGCAGGTAGCTGCGCATATCGGCATTATCTTCAACAATCAAAACCAGCGGCAAGGCTTTTTGGCGTGATTGTGCTTTCACCTTTTCTTCAGCTTCGATTCCCATGCCGATTTCACCTGATGAGATTTCTGGCTGAATTTCTTCAACAGGTTTCTCTGCGATAATTTCCTCTGGCTTCAAATGTCCCTTTCCTATCGGGAGATAAACTGTAAACGTCGTGCCTTTGTTTAATTCACTCTCGACTGTAATTTTCCCGTGATGCAAATCCACCAATTCTTTGGTCAATGCCAGCCCGATGCCGCTGCCTTCATGCTCACGCGTATAAGAGTCATCGACCTGATAAAAACGATCAAAGACTTTATCGAGACGATCTTGTGGGATGCCGATACCTGTGTCGGAAACAGCAATTATGATTTCGGATTTTAGATTTTGGATTTCGGAATCAGAAAGCCGTTGCAGCAGCTCCGGCTCTGGCCTAATCCTGATTCTGCATTCGACAGTCCCACCCTCAGAAGTAAACTTCAAAGCATTAGAAAGCAAATTATAAAAAATATTCTCAATCTTATCTCGATCGATATAGGCGATGATTTCATTCTGCTCCGAATGAAATTTCAATTCGATCCCCTTCAATTTCGCCTGAGATTCAAAAGACTGGACGATGCGGTTGAGCAATGCCACGATATTTTCGGGTCTTGTCAGCAGCTTCATTTTGCCCGCTTCGATTTTGGAGAGATCGAGCAATTGATTGATCAGTCGCTGCAAGCGTTGGGCGTTGCGCTGCATCATTTTCAATTCCTGTTTCTTCTCTTTGTTTTTGGCTTGCGATAGCATCTTGCCCAGCGGACCCAAAATCAAGGTCAGCGGCGTGCGAAATTCATGGGAGATATTGGCAAAGAAGCGGGATTTCATGCTGTCGATCTCCTGCAGCTTCTGGGATTCGAAGCGCCGCATTTTTAGCTCGCCCCGGAGCCGGGTTCGTCGTAATTCAAATTGTCTCAAGCCAATCAGGATGCCGAAGAAAATTAAAATATAGCAGGCAAATGCCAGATGGCTGCGCCACCACGGCGGGGTGATGATGATGCGCACCGAAGTCCCTTCCTCGTTCCAGAGGCCGTCGTTATTCGAGCCTTTGACTTTGAAAACATATTTGCCGGGATCAAGTTTCGTATAAGTCGCAAACCGACGTGAAGCATCGGTATAAACCCACTCAGGATCAACGCCTTCCATTTTATAGGCATATTTATTTTGATCCGCATTGGTAAAATCCAATGCGGCAAATTCAAACGAAATAACATCCTGGTCATGGGATAATCTGATTTCTCTTGTTTCTGAAATCGCTTTTTTTAACGGAGAGTCATCTCCTGGCGCTACGGATTTATTGAATAATTGAAAGTCGGTGATAACGATAGCTGGAATATGCTTGTTTTCACTGATGCTATCTGGATTAAAAGCATTAAAACCATTCGATCCTCCAAAAAACATTTCCCCACTTTTACTTTTATAGCAAGCAACTCCAAAGACCTTACCCTGAAGCCCATCGCTGACGGAATAATTTTTAAAGGTTTTTGTCACGGGATTAAATTTTGACAAGCCATTATTGGTGCTCAGCCAGAGATGACCGTGATCATCCTCCAGGATGCCATAAATTAAATCAGAGGGCAAGCCGTCTTTGGTTCGATAATGGATAAAAGATTCGGTGTCGGGATCAAATTTATTCAGCCCCTGGTCGGTGCCGATCCACAAATTCCCATCTTTATCTTCAAAGATTGAATTGATGGTATTGCTGCTGATGCTATGTGGATTGTCTGGATTTTTCTTATATTGAATAAAACGATAATTCTTGTTAGCAACGACTTGATTGGCTGCTGGTACCTGTTTGATAAGTCCTTTATCAGTCGTCCCAAACCAAAACGCCCCCGATCGATCTTCAAAAACCAAACAGAATTTACTGTACTTCAATTCATCAGCCAATATCTCATAAGAAAGAAATTGTTTACTTTCTTTATCGAATTGAAAAAGTTGGACTCCATTTAATATATACCAGAGGACGTTCGATTGATCGTTATAAACAAAACTCACTTCACCGTGTTCCTTGCCTGCATAAGAAGAATAATATTCCATTTCTAAAAATGAGCTAAGTCTTTCAGCTTCTTTATAGGAAACTGGCAAAATAGTAATCCCCCATAATTCTTGAAATTCTGGAGCATCGAAGATCCAGGCATCGTATGAATGTGCGGTATCGGATTTATAGCATAATCGATATGTTCCTGGCGATAAAGCCATCACAGAAAGTTGGATCCGATTCTCGAAAGCGCCCCCGGCATGTTTGGTCTTTTCGAATTCCATGTTCCACACCGCTTCATTTTCACCCTCCTTCTCCAACCAGCCATAATCGTACAGATTTTTGTCCATCGCTTCACCCAAAGCCACGATCAAAACAGGAGTGGTTTTAAAAATTTCAAATGCTGTAGCGATGTTTTTGGCATCACCAACACGCTGGATGGCAGCGATGGTGCGCTTCTCATTCAATAGATTCTGTAAATATGCGATGGCTTTCGGATGATATCCGATAAATTTACCAGTGCAGTCCGAAAATTTTTCTGTTTGGGGATTGAATTTTGTTAAGCAGGGCTTGCTGGCAATCCATAACTCGCCCGATTCAGCTTCGCAAATATCATAAATTTCTTGCTGAGCCTCAAATTGAAACTGGGTAAATTTTTGATTTACTCTATCCAATTTATTCAGTCCGCCTCCCAGCGTTCCAATCCAAAGTGTGCCTGCAGTATCCTCATAGATTGAAGCGATCCAATTGTGGCTGAGGCTGGCTGGATCACCAGGGATGTGCTGGTAATGCTTAAATTTTCGATAGGTTGGTATTAATTTCGTTATTCCCGAACAATAAGTTCCCACCCAGATGATGCCTGATCGGTCCTGATAAACCGAAGATATTGTATTTCCGCACAAGCTGGCAGGATCATTATCGAGATGCTGAAAGTTGTAAAACACATCAGAGCGTGGATCTCTATAGAATAGTCCATTCCCATGTGTGGCGATCCACAACCCACCATGAGTATCTTCGTAAATTGCCCATACAGTAGCGTCGTTCAGAATTTGTGAAGATGTATTGTTAAACTGATGGCGTGTGATACGATCTGTTTCCCGATCATATTTTCGCAGCCCAAATTTGCTGCCGATCCACAGTACATGTTGCCTGTCTTCGAAAACTGTAAACGTATTGAAAGCTAAACCATCAGGATCTTTCGGATCATATTTATAATGATAAAATCGTTTTGCTTTCCGATCAAATTTATCCAGTCCTCCTTCTCCAGTCGCCAACCAGAGAGAGCCCAAATAATCTTCACATATCGACAATATATAGGTGCCAGATGTGCCATAAGGATCGTTCGGATCATATTTGTATGAGATAAATTTTCCGCTTTCTCTGTCAAATTGATTGAGGCCACCCCCTTCTGTTCCAATCCAATAAATGCCTTGGCTGTCTTTAAAGATGAACTTCACATCGCTATGACTCAAACTGGTGGGATCAGCGGGGTTATGTTGATAGGAGGTAAACTGATCTGTTTCCCGATCATATTTGTTGAGCCCACCGCCTGCAGTGCCAATCCAGAGCACCTTGCCACTGTCGGCTGGGTCTTCAAAAATTATTCTGATGTTGTTATTGCTTATGCTTTTGGGATTACCAGGGTCATGAACGTATGCTGTTATTTTATAGCCATCATATTTATTCAATCCACCTTCAGTGCCAATCCAGATAAATCCTCTGCTATCCTGAATAATGCAATGAATGCAATTATGAGAAAGTCCCTGTTGTTCGGTGAATTGTTCGAATTGGAAATTCAATGGCTGGGAAGGCGTAGTTAGTCGTGATTGTCTTGCATTTAATTGACAAGGCGAAAAGAACATGAAAAGCATGAAAACCAGCAGGGTGCAGATCAAACCAATCTTTTTGAAGGCATGTTTCATGGGAACAACCTCCAAGCCATTGATTCAATTTTTGAAAAAGTTGATTTGAAATCTATGGATTAACCATTCATCCGGAATTAATGAAAATCTTTCTTTAAAATCAGGCCTTCTATCTTTCAGCGACCGCTCAGCGAGCTATTTTCCGCCTGCAATTGAATTCTTGCCAACCAGGAATAAAAATGGTTGCTTAATATAAAATTTTTATTTATATTTCACAACAATTTTTTTTATAGCAATTCAATTCTCAAAAAAAATCATAAACGGAACCTTTTCTCTTGCTTAATAGAAAAATCAAGAAAAAATCGAGGCAACATCATGGAAGGGCAACCAGGCCGTTTCAGGTTGAAATTTAATCGTCAACTGTACGATTACTGGAAAGATGCTGGCAGTCAATTATTTAAATTTACCAAAATTGACTGCACTGGAATTGAAAAAATTGCTGAAAATGAACCTGCTATTTTAACACCCAATCATCTCAGTTGGAAAGACATCGTGTTGACTGCTGCGCTAATGCGCAGACCAGTTAGTTTTGCAGCGTCGTTCAAGCTGTTTGATAAACATGCCTGCTACAAGCTGCTCGAGCAATATTTCAGAAAATATGCAAAGTATCCAGCTCTAAAAAACGCATTCAATCGTTTCATAAATTACCTCGCCCACTTTTTAACGGATCGGATTAAGCAGCTTGGAACAATACCAGCAAAATTAGATTTGCATGGGAGCAGCTTCACGGAAATCGTTATAAAAGCTTTCCATGAAAATAAGCTGGTCTGTATTTTTCCCGAGGGTGGGATCGCTTCGCCAGGCAAATTGCGTCGCTTCAAATTGGGCGTAGCAAAAATTCTGTACGATTATTATTTAGAAAATAATCAGAGTATCCCGGCTTATCCGGTTGGAATTTCGGGCACGCATGAATTTCTGCATCCCGGCATGGAAGTTGGATTTCATGTGGGATCACCTTTGTATATCGAAGAATTCATGCAGTCATCAGAACGGCAAACATTAGCTGCTTTTATGACAGAACTTCAAACCGCGGTTTATAATTTAATTCGTGCTCAAAAATTTTGAGAACAACCCTGGAGAAAAACAAATGCGAAATCACTCCCTTAAGATTTTGTCTCTAATGATACTTGCTCTTTTTTTTCTAATCCCTATCTTTATTTTTGCTCAGGAAAAAGACCAGCTCACCATCGAATGGATTTACAGCAAAGAGCGACGGGAAGTCACTGCGTTACCGACTTTTGCCTGGCTAAAAGATGGGACGCTGATTTTATTTGATAATTCAAAGCCGGATTCGGTGCGAACGTTTGAAAAACTGAATCCCAAAACCGGCAAGCGAGCTGTCATACTCAATCGGAAGGAAGCACTATCAAGTGCAAAAGAATTGCTCGGCGAAGCAGATGCCCTGAAATCCTTGAGCTTCCCTGAAGAATTTGACGGCACTGGCCAGAAAGCCGTTTATCTATTTAAAGATGATATTTTTTTGCTCGATCTAAAGACTGCTCGATTTGAACAAATTACCAAAACAGCGGCTGAGGAGAAATCAGTGCATTTTTCTCCTGATGGAGCAATGCTGGCATTTGTCCGAGAGAATGATCTATACATTTATAAAATTGTGGAGAAAATCGAAAAGCGTCTCACCACCGATGGCTCCGAGACCACGCTGAATGGCACGCTTTCCTGGGTTTATTGGGAAGAAGTCTATGGTAGGCAGGATAATGGATACTTCTGGTCGGACGATTCCAGAGCCATCATTTATCTCCAAACCGACGAATCCCCAGTCAGCCTCATGCATTTTGTTGATTTCAAGCCGAATGTCCCAACATTGCTAAAGCAACGTTATCCCAAAGCCGGTGGGAAGAATCCGTTGGTCCGAGCTGGCATCATCGAAATGGACGATCCGAAAACCATATGGGTCGATATTGCAGACAGCACTTATGAATATATTATCCGCATGAAGTGGCTACCGAATAGCAAAAAGGTCAGCGTTCAAACCATGAACCGGCAGCAAACCGAATTGGAGCTTTATTTAGTTGATCGATTCACTGGCAAAGCAGATTATCTCATGACCGAAACGGATACTGCCTGGGTCAATATTCATAATGATCTTTATTTTTTGAAAGATAGCAGGCACTTCATCTGGGCTTCAGAGCGGGACGGTTTTGAACATCTGTATCGCTTCACGATGGCTGGAAAATTAGTAAATCAAATTACGCGGGGCGCTTGGGCAGTTCAATCGGCTGGTGGAATTTATTGGGTGGGACAGGCTGTCGTTGCTATTGATGAAAAGAATGAGCTGATCTATTTTACCGCGCTCGAAAAATCATCCATCGAGCGACATCTGTATCGAATCAAGTTCGATGGGAAGGGAATGCAAAAATTGACTCAGGGAGATGGCGTTCACGTGATCGCGTTCAGTCCTGATAATAAATTTTATCTCGATCTGTTTTCTAATGTACAAAAACTTCCTTCGTTATCGCTGTATCGTAATGATGGAAAGTTCGTGAAAGAGTTAGCAAAATCAAAACCAGAACTGATTGAAAAATTCGAGATTCAGACGCCGGAATTGTTTACCATATCGACCCGTGATGGTTTTCCAATGCCAGCCTGGCTGCTCAAGCCAAAAGATTTTAATCCGAACAAAAAATATCCAATCATTCTCGATGTCTATGGTGGACCTTCGGCGCCGACAGTTATCAACTCGTGGAGCGGCTCCATTTATTTCGATCAGATTCTGGTGAATCATGGATTTCTGGTAGCAAAAGTGGACAATCGCAGCGCAACGGCGATCAGCAAAGCACTTGAAAATACCATTCTCAACAAAGCCTGGGGAGGAGGCGAATTGAACGATCTGCTCGATGCTGTGAAATGGTTCAAGGATCAATCCTGGATCGATTCAGAGCGGATTGGCATCTGGGGTTGGAGCGGCGGCGGGAGCTTCACATTAAATGCCATGACCCACTCCGAAGAATTCAAAGCTGGCATTGCGGTAGCCGCCGTAAGCGATTGGCATTATTACGACTCCAAGTGGGCTGAATGCATTATGAAAACCCCCGAAAGTAATCCTGACGGCTATGCGAAAACATCTTTTCTGAAGAGCGCCAAAAACCTTCACGGACGATTGCTGTTGGTTCACGGCACTTATGATGATAACGTCCACATTCAAAATGCCTGGGCATTTGCCGATGAACTCATCAAAGCTAACAAAATGTTCGACATGATGATCTATCCCATGCGGCAACACGGCATTTCCGATCGACCCGCCCGGATTCATCTGTATAATACGATGCTGGAGTTCTGGAAGAAAAATTTTTAAAAAAGTATGGAGATTTGCAATTGACCGGTCACTCCGAGTGACCGGTCAATGATTCCTGTTTTTTTACTGCTCATTCACATCTTTAACCAACACCTTGACCAATGCCCATCCCGCACTTCGATCAGCTCTGGTTCAGATTGCTGACAAACCTCCATCACAAAAGCACAGCGCGGCGAAAATTTGCAGCCCTCTGGTAAATCATACAGGCTGGGCACCATTCCGGGAATGGTATTTAATTTTTGCTTATGAGCCGTGTCCATTTTCGGCAGCGAATTCAATAACCCCTGAGTATAGGGATGCAGCGGATTTTCAAAAATATGATTCACATCGGCTTGCTCCAACACTTTTCCGGCATACATCACCACCACCTTTTGAGCCATCTCCGCAATCACGCCCAGATCATGGGTAATCAAAACGATCGAAGTATCGAATTCGGCTTTCATTTTTAACATCAAATCCAGAATTTGCGCCTGAATCGTTACATCCAGAGCAGTGGTTGGCTCATCAGCGATCAAAATTTTGGGATTACAAGATAGCGCCATGGCAATCATGGCGCGTTGTTTCATGCCGCCGCTCAATTCATGCGGATATTCTTTGGCTCGTTTTTCAGGAGAGGGAATGCCGACCAACCTCAGCATTTCAACGGCTTTTTCTACTGCAACTTTTTTGTTTAACTTTTGGTGCAATTGAATGGCTTCGGCAATCTGGACGCCAATAGTAAAAACTGGATTCAATGATGTCATCGGCTCCTGAAAAATCATCGAAATTTCATTGCCACGTATCTTTCGCATCTCATCTAAAGATAATGTCAACAAATTTCTGCCGTCAAACAAAATTTCACCGCCAACAATCTTACCTGGTGGATCAGGAATCAACCGCAGAATCGACAATGCCGTGACACTTTTGCCGCAACCAGATTCGCCCACCAACCCGATCACTTCGCCCTGACCAACTTCCCAGGTAACGTCATCTACAGCTTTAATCACCCCCTCGGAAGTATTGAAGTAAGTTTTTAAATTCTTAATTTGAAGCAAGCTCGGATTTTGCATATTTTCTAACATAAAATTTAAGCCATTTAAACAACGATAATTCAAAAGCTATTTGGTTTTTCTCACTTTTTATTATATTCATAATCTGGCACATAATCATACGGCAGCATATTAGCGACTCGTTCTCTGGTCCAATAGCCAGAGCGCATCAGTGCAAATCTGGTGTACACATTGCCCAGCGTATCGATTTGAACATATCCTTTTCTCATATAAATATAGGAGTAAGGAGAAAAACCGTGTGCCACTTTCAGGGGTCGATCTAAATAGAGCCATTTTACTGCTTGAGAGGTATCAGGGATAATTCTTATCTGATCCAAATCAAACGGATGTCCATCCAATCTAAATAACTTAAAATGTTCTTGTTCAAGGTCATTACGTGCCAGCGCTGAAAGGAAATGTCTGAACGATCCCTTATAAGTTTCGCGACGACTATCCAGCCATTGCTTTGGCTCGTTTTCATGTTGCGGAATGAGTTCTTCATAACGAGGATAGATAGCGTAAATTATACTATCTTGGGTGAACCGAAAGGCCTCAAGAATGATGTGAAGTCGATAGCCCAGGGCACCATTTTCGATAATTAACATGCTATCGGTCGTTGCAATGAATTGGTCGCTTTGCGGGTCAATTTGAAAATTCAATACTTCGGGATTTAAAATTTTACATTTGCTGGCGTTTTCAGTCTGACCTAAAAATTCCTTTGTAAACTTTTCAAGATTTTTTTGCCAGTCGTGCGACACTGCGGCTTCGATCTGGATCATTTCACCTTTTAACGCGTGGGGATGAAGCTTTATATTGTATTCAATTGAAGTTGTCGTCATGAATTGAATCGGCACGATCTCAAGCTTATAACCAAGCCTAGAAACAATAAGATCGTACGCGCCCGGCGGGATGTTTTCAATGAGAAAATGACCATCTTTATCGGTGGCATCGCCCAAAGTTGTATTGGCCAGAAAGACATTGACATCAGAAAGCGGCTTACTGGTTTCAATATCGATCACTCGCCCGACCACAGAGCTAGTAAATCTGATTTGGGGCACAAGCTTTGTGTTGGTGAAAAATATCAGCACGATAAAAAAAGCAATGAATCTAATTGAGCTAAAATGGCTTGCCATTTTTCGAAAAAACCTGTTAAAATCTGTTCGATCTCTTTAGCTAGTATGAGTCATTGATTCTTCTCACTATGAATTCAAAAACCCAGAATCTTCAAAAAAATGTCTCTTGCTCAGTAGCTAACAAAATGCTTTTCTGTGAAAACTACGTGATAAACGCCTCAACCCAGATGTCTTCTTTCATGTACGAAATTTTTGCTTCGTAATTTGAAGTATCAATAATTGTGCTATTTGATCGAAATCCTGCCTGTACATCCCTCTCAACTTTTTGAATCCTAAAATGCAGCCTGTTTTTTCGAATTGGAAATTCACCTTCAAGACGATCGATCCCAGGAAGCAGCCTGGGTCGCAGCTTGATATAATCGATTTCAGGCTGAATGCCAGTAATGTGATGAACCAGCAGCATGAGCATCTCCGCCCAGGTCCAGGGTGTGATGCCGACTTGCGGGAATGGCGGCGCTAATCTTTGACCATAAAATTCAAACCACGAGCCGGCTTTCTTGCCGGGAATGGTATTCAGCCAATTCAAAATCCGCCAGACTTTTTCATGCTCTCCCATTTCAACATAAGCCCGAGCTAAAAATAACGATGCGAATGGCCAGGCGCCTGGGGAATCCGGCTCCGAATTGACATGATACCGGCCATAGCCGCCGCCTTGCCATGACTGATTCCAGAGCGTCTCAAGGTTTTTCATCGTGGCGATTGCCAATGGAGAATCTGGCTCGATGAATCCAAAAGCAATGGGCAAAGCGGCGCTGGTATCGGGATTGAGAAAGTGCTCTCCTCTCGCCGAAAGCGGTACTCCATCGGGCAACTGCGCTGCGGGCGATGCTGAAACCATCTCCTGTATCGTCCCATCGATTCGCCGTCGTTTGATAAATCCCCGTTCATCGACTAATTTAAATTGAGGATCATTTAACATTGCGTTTTTGATTCGGGCTGATTCTTTTTCCCAGCGAACTGCCTCAGCCTCTTTGGAGAGAATTCGAGCCAGTGCAGCAGCCGCTGAAAAACCTATCGAAACCCACAATTGATAAGTCAATTCCATGCCCTTTTCAATCCCATGAATACGATGCCGCTCCCAATATTCCCGCTGATTGACAAGCAAGCCGGAAGGCGGATGCCGAAAATAATCCTGCAATGGAAACTCAGCCGTAATTTTGATTTTATCCCAAAGTTCTTTGATAATTTCATGATCACCGCTCCAGCAGACATATTGTTTCAAAGCATAAATCAAAATGCCATTTTGATCTAATTCAACTTCATCAAGATGCCGTTTCTGACTGGAATCGACGGTATCGCCGTGCTCGGTGACAAAGTCGCGAAATAGCCGAACCAGCATGTTTCGAGCCATTTCATGATGTCCCGCCAGAGTCAAGCCGATCGCCATCATGGAATGATCGCGTACCCATTCGCCATTGTACTGCCAGATGCTGGCGTCAACTATCGAATTTTTGGAGATGGTCGTTGCCTGTTGAATTTTGGCGGCATTGAAATAGTGATCTAATAGCGGCGATTGGAAAGAAATTTGAGTTATCTTTTTCCAATAGGCAATGGCATCGTCACTGATTTTGTATTGACCAACCAATTTCAATCGCACAGATTTATCCGCTGCATCCAATGCGTAGTGTAAAAATATTTTGGTTTCTACATTTTGATCCAAAGAAAGGCCAACTTCAATCTCTTCGCTCGGAACGCTCGTTTTAAAAACCGCCGACTGATTTTTCTGCGAGTTATTTTTGATACAAACCTCCCGAATCAGAACTGGATTGACCAAATCCGGGCAATAGAATAATTCGGTAACCTGAAAACTCTTTGCTTGCCAGGTCACTTTTACCGTGGGAACTTCATAATCAGCAGACCAGCTTGCCTGCAATGTCCGGGGAATGACGGTTTCAATCGAACCGTCAAATTCAAGATAGATCATCGTATCATTCAATCCCGAAGCAGGATTCGTGGTCAGCGCTTCCCGTTTCTTCCCCAGTCGATCCGGATTCATAATCAACAGCCCCAGCGGCGTGCCTTCACCAGAGGGCGCAATTTGAACTGCCGCCTGAATATGTCCATTGCCGAGGAAAAAATAACTGGCATCTTTCAATCGGGTTCGGACATCTGCATGACCCTGATTCGGATCATCGCTGTGAAAATGCTCTTTGACATCAATCATGTTTTCTTCTCATTCATTTTAAATTGAATTCATTTGCTCGATTAACCATCATTTCGCGACCAGCTTCAAAATCCAATCTCCCATAAATTTCAACACATCAGGTGAAATTGTTTCCTCGATCTTTCCGTACTCAGAAGGTGCCCCTGTTTCCGCGGTCTGAAATAAATGGTTGAGCTTGGGAAATACTTTGATCGTGTAATTCATATTGCCGCCAGCTTTCAACGCGGCTTCGATAGCAGATAAATTTTCTTTAGGTGGAACCTGCAAATCCAGTTCACCATTGATAGCCAGCACCGGACATTTCACTTGCTTCAAAGCAGGAATCGGGTCATACGTTAAAAAGAACCGAAACCAGGGCGAGGTAAACTGCTTGATTTGTGCTTTGATGTAAACATCAGCATCGCCAATGGCTTTTTGCTCTTCTTCGCTTAGCTTTTCATGGGATACTTGCATTACCTTACTAAGTTTTACGACGACACTGGAGTCATCATTTTCCTGTTTCAATACGCTAAATATTCTCTCCTGGCTTTCACGAGTTCTGGCAACTGCCGAATCGCTCGCGCCATTCGCTTTGGCAATGAGTGCGCCCTGCAGATACAAAATTTCCTCACCAGGTAATCCGGTTCCGGCCATCAAGACAATAAAAGCAATGTCTTTTGATTGCGAAGCGACCTTCGGTGCAATAATGCCGCCTTCGCTATGTCCGATGAGACCGATCTGCCTCGGATCGATTTCCTTGCGAGTTTTGAGATAATTCACGCCCGCCAATACATCCGAGGCAAAATCTTCGGTCGTCGCTTCTACCATGTTGCCGGTAGAGCCGCCCACGCCGCGATCATCGACTCGAAGTACGGCTACGCCCTGGCGCGTCAAATAATCTGCCAATACCAGAAAAGGGCGATGGGCAAAAATAGTTTCGTTACGATCCTGAGCACCGGAGCCAGTGATGAGCAACACGGCCGGATAGGTCTTTTTTGAACTGGGCAATGTCAGCGTCCCAGCAAGTTGAATGCTGGCCTGTTCATTTTTATAAATGACTTCCTCTTCCAGGTAAGGATAAGGTTTCTGTGGATCCTGCGGTCGATTGAGCTTGGGCGCTTCGTCAACTCGTTTGAGGGCGAGCGGAAAGCTCATTCCGCTCTGTTTCCACTGTCCGTCAATTGCAGAGAGATCGGCGGCCACCATTCCTTCAAACAAACCCCCGATGCCTGCCACTTCAATCTTTATGCTATCATTTAAAAAAGTTACTTTGGAAACGGGGATTCCAAATGCACCTTGATCCGGACTATCCAATGTGGCAGCGAGCGAATCATTTGCTGGCTGTGAAATGTTAAAAACGATCCGCAGCTCAGTGCCCGGCACCTTCAAGCTCCCCTGCCAGATGCCGATGATTTTTTTCTGATCAGTTTGATTTTGAGTCAGCGGTGCCGACATGCTCATAGAAATTAAAGCAGAAATAAGAAGGCAGGCTAAAGCTAAAATGAATAACTTCTTCAAAATTTTCATAACTAACCTTTCAATTTTTAATGTTTGAATTGCGTTCCATTTAGAAATGCAACTAAAAAAGAATTATCTCAGTCTCGGATCCAGCGCATCCCTCAATCCTTCTCCAACAAGATTATACCCAAGCACTGTAACAAAAATCGCCAATCCCGGAAAGAGCGTCATCCACCAGGCGAACTGCATGACTGATCTGCCATCCGATAGAATATTTCCCCAGCTTGGCGTCGGTGGCTGAACCCCTAATGTCAAATATGAAAGCCCTGATTCCACCAGAATAGCAGAAGCGACTCCCAGCGTCACAGCGACAAAAACTGGCGCCATCACATTCGGAATAATATGCCGCCAGATAATCCGCCAGCGACCGATTCCCAGCGCGATGGCCGCCTGAATATAATCCCGTTCTCGAACGGAAAGCACTTCGGCGCGAACCATTCTCGCCAACCCCGGCCAACTGGTGATGGCGATGACGATCATGACGTTATAAATATTCGGCTCCAGCATGGCGATGACCATGAGCAACAGAAAGAAGGACGGAATACATAAAATCAGATCGACAAAACGCATGAGGATATTATCGATCTTGCCGCCGAAAAATCCAGCAATCGCGCCGATCAACACGCCAATCAATCCTGCCAATCCAGATGAAATAAAACCGACACTCATGGAAATCCGCGCACCAAATAGTACTCGGGCGAAAACATCTCTGCCATTCATGTCTGTTCCGAACGGATGCTGCCAGGACGGCGTCTGATAAATTTCATTGAGATTGATGGCATCGGGATCATAGCGAGTCAATAGTGAGCTGAAAATCGCTGCCAGGCTTAAGACGATAATGACGATGGCTCCGGCGACAGCCAATTTGTTTTTGCAGTACTGGCGGAAAATAATTTTAAGCATCGAGGTCGATGGATTTTTGGCGCTCATATTTTACACGAAGATAAAAATGAATTTTCTAATTGATCATAGATTGAGTCTATCTCGTCTTGAATCTTTAAAGTCATCGACAGGGCAGTCACAATTTTGCAGTACGTCTCCACTTCATCAAGAGTGAGCAGTCTGCCTTTGCGATCCTTGAGCCATTTGCTGCAAACCTGGTAGCCGCCGATAAAATAATTCCATACTGCTGGAGAAATGCCTTCAAAGTATTTCTCTGGATTGACATAAACTCGCAACTCGTTTTCACTGTATTGAACTTTTTCGATCCGATCATTTTCACCAGCGCCCTGGTATCTGGCGATGGGTCTATTCAACCGATCACTGTTCAGCAAATGCAAATCAGCTAACTGTTTACCAAAGCCGCTGATTTGCTTGAATACATCGTGGTCGGAGGTAAATGGGACTCGCGGAAAATCGATCTTCAAAAACTCAGCGTATTTTTCACGATAGGAGTTGCTGTAAAAGACGCCGTAAATGTAGTAAAGGATTTCCTCGGGAGTTGGTTTTTTCTTGAAGGCCTTATTCAATTCCTCATAAAGTGAAGCGTCGATATTGGGTTTGCGGATATAATATTTTGCTTGCTCATCAAAGACCATCATAATCGTAGCACTAGGTCGGCGGCGTTCTTCTTTTGCCTGGTAAAGGTAGAGTGGAAAAAGAACTGCTCCGCCGCGATAGAATAAATTGAAGTCAATTATTTGCTCTGAAATATAAACCAGATTCCAGGGAACGGTTGTTCCGACCACATGTCCTTGCCTGCCAATCGAAATCGCCAAGTTCTTTCGGTCAATCATGTGTCTCATTATCGCTTGCTGCGGACTGCTATAGAAACCACGAGAATTACCAGTGTAATAAGTGAATCTAACATCGAAGGGTCGATATAAAACCTTCTTTAAATTTTCTCGGTCAGGGCCAGCATTTCTCAAGTCATTTTGGGCGTTTTGAATTTTCCAATCCCGACTATCTTTGCCCAAATGATAAAAAATTCTTGCTGATTCAACATCCAGCTTGATAAAATTATTGATTCGTGTCCATATCTCATGCTCACTAAAAGCAATTGTTAAATCATCTCTTCCTGAAACGAAGCCAACAGTATTAACTGGAAAAATTTCATTAATCTTTTTCCAATTCAAATAACCTGAAATATGGGAGGTATCCACTGGCTTAAAAAAATACCAGGGAGTTTCAGGGCGAATATTTTTTATCGCTGTTCTTTTGTACTTATATTGATTCAGTTTTTGATATTTCTCTTCGCGGAAGCCAAACAAGTCGCTGTGAAATACTTTGCAGCCTTTTTTATTTTTCACTTTTATAAATAATGCAATGGCTACCCCCTGGCGAATATCAAAGATGTTTTCATCTTTGCCGCCTTCCGGCGTGGTCTCCTTTTTTAAACTATTGCCATGCAAATCGAGAATATGAATCTCATTAAAAGTATTTATCAGGCTCTGGCGCATACCGCGAAAGGTGGGATTGTCCAGATAACTGTGATTGGTGATCATGCCCACGACGCCATGTCCAGCATTATGGATTTTCCACTGCGCAAAACGGATGAACTTGACATAATCATCCTGCAACCAGAGTTTCTTTTCGCCCAATGGCTTGCCATCGACAGTGTAATAGTTCTGCATCCCATCGTAGTCTTCTTTTAATAATTTTTCTGTCCAGCCATTGATATTGGCGGAAATGCCGCTGTACGGTGGATTGCCCATGATCACCAGTATCGGCTGCTGTTTTTTGACCTTGCCTGCCAGATGGCTCTCCTGGCTGAGCGAGCCGATCCCGGGAATTTCCGTCTGCGTCAGCTCTTCCATTTCTAACGCATTGGTGAGATAGAGATTGAACCGCTCATCATCCTTCAAGCGATAGCCCAATTCATCGAGCAAAAAGCTGATTTTCAAATGGCCGATGGCATAAGGCGCCATCATCAATTCAAAGGCAAAGAAATTGGGCAGAAGCTGATTTTTGATAAAATTATTTTTTCCGCCCTCGCCATATTTATCAATGAATTCTTTCACCGCCAGCTTGATCGCCTCCGCCAGAAAAGTAAGCGTCCCGGCGGCTGGATCCAGCACCGTAACTTGTGAACTGGCGAAACCATCGACCAAATGAAAATGAGTTTTCAGAATGGAATGAATGGCTCTGACGATATAGCCAACTACAGGCTCTGGCGTGTAATAGACGCCGCGGCGTTCCCGTGTTTCCGGATCATACGCCGCCAGAAACGTTTCATAAAAATGGATAATGGGATCGCTGCCTTTGCCTTCGACATAATAATCATGCAAAATCTGATTTACCTCGGTCACCTGCAGCACTTCGGCAATGTCGTCAACGATGATGCCCAGCGATTTGGGCGCATCTTCCAGGGAGATAAAGCGAAAGATATCTCTCAGGATGCCGATGGTCGGCGGGATATACTTGAACGCCAGTTCACGATTGAATTCGTCATTGGCTCGAGTTCGGGCAGCGAATAAACCATAGGTAATGGTCTGAGCGTAGAGATCGGCAAATTGGTCTGGCTGCAGGGTGCCGATGAGGAATTTTTTAAAGGCTTCATAAAAACCAGAGATGGCTTTTCTTCCGACTCGCTGCTCTTCTGCCAGCTCGATTACAATCACTTCGTCTCGTAAAAATCGCGTCCGCTTGGCGAGCTCTACTGCAAGCGTTCTGGCCGATCGAATGCTCGGCAGGGAAAATGAAAAAAAGCGGTCGAGCAATTGAAAAAATTGTGGCTCGTTTTCCAGCGGCGGAACGAGCTTTAATTTTTGAGCAATGATGGGACGAGTGATATTGATTTTATCAATAAGCTGACCATCGCGATAAAGTCGGAATTCAGTGAAATTAGTCAATATGACATTGGGGAATGTGGCACGATACCTCAGCAACTGCTCGGACAGTTCAACATCATCCAGATTCTTGCCAAAATCTTTCGCTTCGAAATAGCCGACGATACGAAATTTCCCATCCCAGATGCGGAAATCCGGATTGCCGGCTTCGGTTCTTTTAGGCAGAATGGTGACTTCTATTTTTTTCCGGTGAGAAGAAGCATATTCCTTTATCAATTTTTCCAGAATATGATAATAAGATTCTTCTCGCGCATCGCCACGATTATAAGTTGTGATGATTTGTGATAAGAAAGATTTGAGCATAATTTTTGAATACTCTTTTTAAACCAACCATGAAAAGACCAGGCTATCCATAAGCTGGTTTTTTGTTATCCCCAATACCAAATTTGCCAACTAACAAATGCTGACTGGCGACTGAAGACGGGGAACTGGAGACTGCCTAATCATATTTGATCCTCGGATCCACAATCCCATATAATATATCCGCGATCAAATTTCCAAACAACAGGAGAAAGACCGAAAAAATCGATGTGCCCATGATCATTGGATAATCCCGCGCCATAACCGCCTGAAATGCTAACCGTCCCATGCCGGGCCAGGCAAAAATCGTTTCGACGATAACGCTGCCGCCGATCAAGCCGGGCAGGCTCAAGCCCAGAATGGTGACGATTGGCAGTAGCGCATTTCTCAAGGCATGTTTGTAGATCACATCTCGTTCGCTCAGACCCTTAGCGCGCGCAGTCGTAATGTAATCCTGCCGAATGATTTCCAGCATACTGGAGCGAGTGTAACGAGAGAGCCACGCCAGTCCTGAAAACGCCAGCACGAACACCGGCAGAATCGCATGTTTCAGTAAATCCCACACTCGAGACAAAAAAGTAACTGTCTCAGAATTCATGGTGATGGAATGCATGCCAGAAATCGGCAGCCAGTCCAATTTGACAGAAAAAATTAAAATCAGCAATAACGCCAGCCAGAAGCTGGGAATTGCCATGCCGATAAAGACGAATACGGTCGAAGCCTTGTCAAAAATAGAATACTGTTTGACCGCCGATAGAATTCCAATGGGAACAGCAAAAAGATAGATTAATAACAGCGCGGCAATATTGAGAATGATGGTATTGGGCAATGTCTTTTTGATCTTTTCCAAGACAGGCAAACTATCTTGAAATGAATTGCCGAAATCCAGCACGACCATTTTTTTGAGCCAGCTCCAATATTGAACATGCAATGGCTTATCCAGCCCGTAAATTTTTTCCAGCCGCTCCCGCGCGATTGCCATGCCAGGTTTCATTTGCGCTTCCAGATCCGATGGCTTGCCCGGGGCAAGATGAATGATGAGAAAAGTAATTATCGTTATTCCAAAATAGAGAGGAATCAGAGTTAGTATGCGACGGAAGATATAATTGCGCATGTTCCCGATCCTGCTTACTTATCATACTTCCAATATGACCGTAATCCGCCCTCTGCTGGATCACGGTCAGATTAGGAGGTTTTCTATTCGATTAAAATCATCTTTTTAATAAAACTTTGTTCGCCAGTCTGCAATCGATAAAAATAAACGCCAGAAGCCACTGTCTGTCCCGCATCATCCCGAGCGTCCCAATTCAATTGATAAGCGCCAGTTGGCTGATTTTCTTTATCAAGCAAAGTTGTAATCTGGTGTCCCAACAGATCATAAATAACCAAGCTGACCTGATGCTCTCCGACGGGCAGATCATATTTAATCAGCGTCGATGAATTGAATGGATTAGGAGAATTCTGATACAAAGCGAATTTGGTCGGCAATAATTGCACTTCGATTGTTTGAGAATAAAAAATGTGACCATCCAGATCCTGTTGCTGCAATCGATAGTACCAGGTTCGGGAAGCAACGTCGGTGTCAACAAAAACATAAGTCTGGGGTGATGTGGTCGTTCCTTTGCCCGAAACAAAACCGATCGTTTGCCATTCAGCATTCACATCATTTGTTCGGTGAATAAAAAAGCCAAAGTTATTGCTTTCAGTGGCAGTCGTCCAATGGAGTCTCACATCTTTATCGACAACGTTGGCTGAAAATGAACTTAATTCTACGGGTACCACGCCTTTCACATCGACTGTTCCATCTTTTATGTCAGCTAAATATTGTCCCGAATTAAAGGTCATAGTTGAAAATGAAATAGCAGTGCTGGAACCATCAGAACCAATAACTTTAAAATTAAGATAAATCAAAGCGCCGGCACTTGCTAATGGAGTCGATCCGGTTGCCGTAATAGATAAATTTCCGGAATTGTTTTGAATTATCGGACTTTCCCAGTTCGAAGCGATCGTGGCTTTGGTATCCACTCCATTAAATTGCAAGACCGCAGGATTGAACGACAGATTCATGCTATAGCTTTTCAATTCCAAATCCATAAGTGATGAAATCATTACTGGAATATCAAGCAACTCGCCAGACTTCATCGTGGTATCCGCAATACTGACCGGAACTTTTGGTGCGGCTAAGGCTGAAAAATTTCCATCAGTCAGCAGTGCCAGGGGATTCCACTCATTTAACTTTGCATAAATGAAATGAAGCGGCGACTGCTGTCCTTCAGATCCAATAACATCAAAACTTAAATAAACGAGTACGCCGCTGCCTTCAAGCGCAGTAGCACCTTGCAGCGCTACATAAATAGTATCATTTGTAATTCCAACCGAAGTCAAATCCCAGGTTTCGACCAGGGTTTGCTCTACATTGATTCCAGTGGCTTGCAAAACTTTTGGATCGAATTGGATTGCCAGGCTGGATGAAAGGATGTTCAACCCATCCACATTGCCGATCATAACTGGGATCGAAATTGGAAATTGAGCAAGCCCGGAGGTATCTGGGACTGTTAACGCAACACTGTAAGGATTATACGTCACATCAATATAAACAGGATTTTGGGACTGATAAGCCAGCGTCGCTCCAACATCCTGAGAATGAACATTCGGAAAAAAATAAGCGGAATATGGCAAACTGATGCCGCCAACCATTTTATCACCATTGAACATTATCCCAACATCGCTATAGGACTTTTTATCACCGGTATCCGTTGTATTATCGGCCGTTTCACCAGTCAAACTCTCCTGATAATATAATGAATAAGTTGAACTGGTGGGAGGAGTAAATTCATTTAACATAGCTATCGTCCCGAAATTTCCAGAATACATGTACCAATTCATTACAGGCGACGGTTGGGTCGTTGTATTAACCTGGTCGTCCAAGCCATCTATGGCGACATCAAAATTATAGGGATTATTAAATTTCATGCCAATCGCAGTACTATCCAGATCGAACGATTGTCGAATGAGACTGACGCCGTATTTAGATTCCAACTGCTTGCTTGCGCCCAATGAAACAATGTGATAGGGATAGTAACGATAGCGAAAAGTTCCCACATTAATCGTGTAACCGCTCACTTCTGATTTATAGGTAATCTCTCTAATGATCCGAATTGGTCCTCTTTTATATTCAAATTTGTCCACGTTTAAATCATTCTCGGACATATTGTATGAGATAGTAATAAAAGATACCGGTTTGTATTTACCCTTAACCCGAGCTTTCTGTCGATCCAGAAGATCAAATCCATATGTACCTGTGGAATCAGCGATTTTCCACACTTCCGGGATTCCTTTGCTATTGTGACCTTCTAAATAGGTCATCGCTTTCACCGTATCTGAAGCGCCAGAAGTCGGCGTAACATATTTGATGTAGTAATGAGGTAATTCAGGATCATGTACAAAGGTACTGGAGCGATAAATATAGACATATTTTTTCTGGAGAGGATCATCAGGATTGATCAGCTCAAATTGTAATCGGCCGTAACGACGGGAATCTTCATCATCAATCCAGTTGGAGGGGGGAGCATAATCGCCAGCTTCGCCGACCATAATTGAAAATTCATCCGTCAGACCGACAAGACTGTCATAACTTGCTTCGAAATAACCTTTGTTATCCAATTCATCAATTTGCAGCGTCAGCTCATGCCAGGAATTATCCTGCTTGTGATAAGCAAATACAAAAATATGCTTGATCGGAGCTGATTCAAACTTGCTCATCGAATTGCCAGTGAAAACCAGTACCTCGTGTTCTCGGTACTCATCCCATGTTTGTCCAGATAACGGTAGCGAGAAAGCAGTCATCACGATTATAATAGATGCCACAATAGAAAGAATTTTCATAATAAAACATCCTCTCTTGGTTCCTTAAAATGTGAAAAAACCACAGTTATCAGGCTGTGGTTTTTATAGCAAAACTTTTGTTTAAATAAATTTATTAATCATCTCAATAATAACATCTTATTCGTTTTGGTGAAGCTCCCAGCCTGGAATCGACACAGATAAGTTCCAGCAGCAACGGTTTCGCCTCGATTATTTTTGCCATCCCATATGATCGAATAGTATCCCGGCTGCTGATCTTTTTGGACCAGAGCCTTCACCTCATCTCCGATCAGATTATAAATTTTAAGCTCGACTGGAACGCTGGCGTGATTCAGCTCCGGAATTCGATATTGAATCACTGTTTCGGGATTGAACGGATTCGGATAATTCTGGTCAAGATCGAATGTTGTTGGCAGAGTGATTTCAACTCGAATCTCATCGGAAAATTCGAAAGCTCCGTCAAAATCGATTTGTTTTAATCGATAGTAGTAAATCCCAACAGGTACTTGATCATCGACATAAGAATATTTATGAGGAGTAGCAGTAGTTCCCTGTCCTTTTGCCGTCGCAATAATTTCCCAGCTATCGTTCAACGGCGTTTTTCTTTGGATCTCAAAACCATAATTATTGGATTCGGTTTGAGTCATCCATTCCAGCATAACTTTCCCGTCGCTATTCATCGCTTTAAAAAAAGTCAATTCGACTGGGACATAAGAGTTAGGTTGGAATTGGATTTTTATAGGATTTTGGAAATTTGCTGCCAGGGTATCTCCCAGGCTGACAGGTTTATTAGAACCCAGATAGTAGGCATTATACTCAAAACTAATCGTGCCAGAAATATCGGTTCCAGTGATTTTGATCCCGGTATCACCCCACGACAGGCTATCACCCGTATCATTTTCATCAGCTTCGGCATAATCGTAAAAATATAAAATTCTTTTTTCTCCTATTGGCTTCATTCGAAAGACAACGGCATAAGAACCTTGATTGCCCGTGATAAGCCACCAATTGACTGCTGGGTCATCATAGAGCTTATCGTTTATTCCGTCAGTTTTGCCCTGTCCATCAATGAGAATTCCGCCTCTATTATCAGGATTATAAAACTTCATACCCGATGCCTTAGAATTCAGATCAAATGACTGCCGAATCAAACTAATATGATAACTTGATGCGATATTTGCAGAAACACCTCCGGATACAATACTGAAAGGATAGTAAAGCAAAGGCAGTCCAAAATTAATTGGCTGATACCCAAGAGAGCTGAGATCAACATGCCAGAATACTTCTCGAATCACTCGAACGGGTCCACTTTTGATTTTAGCGACCGTCGTAGTGGTTGCATCACTTTCAAGTAAGGTTTCATCAACTTCGACTAATACGAGGTTAAAGATCTTTAAGCCAATCCTTACTTTCTGTCGATCGAGAATATCGGTGTTGGTACCTTCCGATAATATCCAATCCACTGGAATTCCGGCCTTTTTACAGTTTTCTGTATAAGTTTTAGCGACGATCGTATCCGCTCCAGCACTACTCGGATTAGCAGGAAAGTATTTAACATATGACTCAGACGCCAATGGTAATTGATTGGTGCTGCGATATACATAAATCCAAGCTTGCCTGCCATCCACTGTATCTGCTACGGTAATTTCAACTCTTTCATAATTTTTTGAGATGGGATCATCTATCCAAAACGACCCATCGGTCGCTTGATCTCCCATATCCTTTGCCATGAAGACGAGTTCATCATTTTCGTCAAATATCCCATTAGGATTGGTCAGCCAGAAATCTGTGGTATTATCTTTTTCATCGATCTGGAAGGGTATGGGGCGCCAGCTTGTCTGGCTGGCATCATAGGCATAAACGTAAAGCTGATTGACCGGCACGCCAGTTAATCCGATAATAAGTTTATCTGAAACAACAACCGGGTCCAGGCCTCGGGCATTATTCCAACGATTTCCTGCTGCAACAAGAGGAACTGTTGAAAGAACAATAACCATGCTCAGCATAAATAAGCTAAAATTTCTGGAAGTCATACGATACCTCCTGTTTTAAATTTGGATAAATTTGTTGCATTCGAATTACCAACAAACTGAATTGTGAACCTGATTTTTTCTCAAAACGCCCTAAAATTAATCCATTTTTATCAAAATAGCAACATAATTTTTAGTTTAAAATATTTTTTTATTGTCATAACGTTGGAGCAATTTGCCCAGATTTCTCGATCTTTCTGATACCCAAATTTCTTTTACATTACTTTTACATTTCTCACTTGACTTTTTCATAAAATATACGTAAACTGACACTGTCAAAATTAAATAACAATCGTATCAGTTTACTGGTGAGTTTATGAAAAAAGAAATTCTGACCGGCAAAGAAATTATCGAGCAATCGAAAATCGAATCTGATTTCTTTCAAGATATTTTGAAGCGGAAATTAATTAAACCCATTGGGACAGTGGATGAGAATGTCCCGGTCTTTGAAAAGCGAGCGATTCAGCAGATCAATGAGATCAAACAATTTCATGACATGGGTTATTCGATGAACGATGTAGAAAAAATCCTTAAAAAAGTAGGCTTGCCCTCTACTAAGCTGTCAAAGGATGAGCCAGCCGAAAAGATGCGCTATCTCACGGTCGGCGAATTGGCAACCCGACTGAATGTGAATCCCCGAACGATTAAGTACTGGGAGGAACGGGGCATTATCGAGCCGGACACTCGTTCTGAAGGCGGTTTTCGGCTCTATGCCGAACACTGGATTTATCTCTGCAATTTGATCAGCGACCTGCAACTGTTCGGCTATAGCCTGGAGGAGATCAAAGAAATTTCAGTTCAATTTCGAGATTTTCTGGCGATCAAAAATTCGCTGGAGGCTTTTTCGCGCGACGAGACTGAAACCAAATTGAAAGTTATGAAAGAAGGAATCCGCTTATTTTTTGAAAAAATGGAGCAATTCAAAGCCGGCATCCAGCGCTGGGAAGAGTTACTGAAAAAGAAGGAAAAAGAGATCCGCCAGTTTGAAAGCAAACTAAAACAATCCAAAGCGTTATCTGAAAATAAGGAGAAGTAATCATGAACACGACAACTCGACCCAAAATAATTTTTATCGAGCCGAAATCGCCCAATTTACACATTTATTCCAAATTCATTATTCCTCGTCTGGGCATTTTGATTTTGGGCACGATGATGAAGCAATTGGATTGGGAGGTCCAGGTCATTCTTGAAGAGAACGAAGAGTTAGATTTTGATGCGATCAAAGCCGCGGATATGGTGGGAATTTCGACTATCACTTCCACTGCACCGCGGGCTTACACCATTGCCGATCAGGTGCGGGCCATGGGAATCCCGGTGATCATGGGCGGACCGCATGTGAGTTATTTGCCTGATGAAGCCTTGCAGCACGCTGATTTTGTCTTTCGGGGTGAAGCCGAGGAAGCTCTGCCGCTATTCATTCACCAATGGCTAACAAAAAAAGATTTTTCAAATGTTCCCAATTTATCCTTTCAGCAAGATGGAACAACACTTCACAATCCATTGGGCAAACCGATCCAGAATCTCGACGCCATTCCTTATCCGGATTTATCATTAATTCATAATGGCATCAAGCGAACATTTGGCTATCAGATCATCCCGATCCAGACTTCGCGCGGCTGTCCCTTCGACTGTGAGTTTTGTTCGGTGACCGGCATGTTTGGCAAAAAATTACGCTGTCGTTCGACTGAAAATATTATCAACGAACTGCGGCAATATGATGATAAGAAGAACGCCGTGTTTTTTTACGATGATAATTTCACTGCCAATCGCCGACGTGCTAAAGAATTATTGCAAGCCATGATTGCCGAAAAATTTAAATTCTCCTGGTCCACCCAGGTTCGCGCCGACGTGGCAAAGGATTTGGAACTGGTGCGTCTGATGCGGGAAGCGGGCTGCGATACAGTTTACATTGGTTTTGAATCCACTGATCCCGAAAGCCTAAAATCGATGAAAAAAAATCAATCAGTCGAAGAAATTAAATCTGCCATCAAAATCCTGACTAAAAATAATATTCAAATCCACGGCATGTTTGTGTTCGGATTTGATAGTGATACCAAAGCCACCATTCGAGAAACCATCCGCTTCGCCAATCGAAGTGACATTGGCACGGTACAATTTTTAATTTTGACGCCATTGCCAGGGAGCGAAACATTTCGGAAATTGAAAGAAGAAAATAGGATCAAATTTTTTGATTGGACGCTGTACGATGCCCATCATGCAGTGTTCGATTCGAAGCACCTGACGATCGATGAATTGCAAAAGGCGCAAATCCACGGACATCAATCCTTTTATTCATTGAAACAGCTTTTAAAGCGAGCGATCCGTTTTCGCTGGTATCAGGTGATTATTGGATTCTATGAACGACGCTTGAATCGCGTCTGGAAAAAGAAAAATCGCATGTGGCTAAAAGTTTTGTAGTTATTAAAACCAAATTTTGATTTTCAAATATCGATTGATTTCAAGCAGATCGTTCGATTGCCGAAAAAATTTTATAGCCGCGATGTTGAAAAAATAAAGGGGGAAAAACATCAAAAGGATTATAGCTTTAATCCTTTGAGTGAATCGAACGGCATGGCAATTTCAAAATAAATTGCTGAGCGTCAATTTTATTTCTCATAAACGATAATTATTAAATCAAATCTGTGACGCTTCAATTCCCACCCTTCGAGGGCGGATCTGTGAGAGATTTTCTTAGCAGTTCAATCAAGACTTCGCCTCATATCGGCTGGCAACGATTTTGCGAGCCAGTGAAAAATATAAAGAAGTGGGAAGAATGCGGCTGAAGCGATAGAGCAATTTCATTCTGAAAGGATAAATATAAATCTTCTTTCGTTTAGCAACGGCTTTAATCATCAGTCGCGCGGCTTTCGTTGGCGTCATCAGCCAGATGCGATAGGATTGACCTTGATTGATTTCGGTATCGACGAAACCGGGGTGGATGGTAGTAAACTGAATTGGCGGCAATTCGGCGGCCAGGCTTTCCATGAAGTAATCCAGACCAATTTTGGTCAATCCATAAACTCCACGAGTCGGCAAGCCTCGCATCGAGGTGGCAGAGCCGATGCCAACAATTGTTCCAGATCCCTGTGGCACCATAATTTCCAGGCAGGCTCGGATCGCATAAATGGCGCCTTTCAAATTCGTATCGATCGCTGATTCGACTTTTTCCCAATCCCATTTTTCAAACGAGGTATTCGCCCCAATGCCGCTGTTGATCCAGGCAATATCTAATTTACCAGTCTCACGATAAAAATCATTAATAGCAGAATAAACTTCATCACGCTGGCGCACATCACAGCCTCGAATCCAGAAGGTGCTACCGCTGGTTTTCAATTTATCTACTAATTCTTTCATCCTTTCTTCACGACGGCTTAGCAGACAGAAATTAACATGATAGGGAGCGAGAGCTTCAGCAATTGCCCAGCCGAGACCCGAAGAAGCGCCAGTAATGAGAACAGATTTGTTTTGCCAGCAGGATGTTAATTTGGTGGACATTCGTCGCTAATTGGGAGCGGTTTCTGTTTATAATCAATCAGTTTCAGCAAATGATCTTTTACCTGGTCCAGCACTTCGGTCTTAATTTTTCCTATCGTTTTCAAGAAAACCGTTTTTTCTAAAGCCATAATTGCATCCACTTTAATTTTGCTTTTTACTTTTAAAAAGCCAGTTTCAAGATCATTTTGTTCGATAAATATTGAATAATCTGTCGGATGCAAATTGCTCGTGATACCACAAACAACCACATCTAAATAATTTTGATTATATGAGTCATTGGAGATAACTAAAACCGGTCTTATTTTAGATAAAGAGAGGTCTGAAAAAGGGAAAGGGACTAAGATAATATCACCCTGGTTATAAATAGCTTGCCCAGATTTCATCATTTTCATTTTCCCATAGTTTTTGAAATACTTTTTCGGAATGCAATTTGAGATCCTTAAAACTATCAGGTTCGTCAATCTTTTCCAGGAACGTAATGATAACCCGATATTTACTTTTAGTCTTAATTTTCTCTAATGGAAAAATGTCTTTCCCATCATAGAAACCTTCGATTGTTTGAAGTTGGCTCGCCATTGATTTCACCTTTTTATTTAATCCATACTTTCATGTCAATATAACAATTTTTTAAGATAAAATCAATCAAAAATTTGAGCACCTTAATAACAAATCATTGTTCCAATTTCCCCTTCACCCAAAATCGTTTTTGCAATCGCACCAGGCTCTGAATCACCCGAAACAATTGTTGCTTGAATAGCCGGATTATTTTGAATCAGGTGATAAATTTGCTCCACTTTGGATCGCATCCCACCAGTCACATCCAAACCGGCGGAGCCGCCCAATCGATCGATGATGGTCGCATAATTGGTCTGATCGATCCTGGGAATTACTCTGCCTTGCGCATCTAAAACCCCCGGCACATCGCTGATCAAAACAATGCGATGAAAAAAGATATAGTCGCTTAATTTTTCCATCTGATCTTCGGTCGAAGCAATGGTAAAATCCTGCTTTTCATCCAGGATAATATCGCCATGAATCAATGGAATCTGTTCTGAGTCCAGTAACAATCGAATGGATCGGGTATCCATGAACTGCAATTTTCCTCCGCAAGCCATAGCAATGGCTGAAGGCTGAACAGTGATCGGAAATAAACCTTCATTGGCGCAAATCTGCAAAATCTGCAAATTCAATTTCATCATGTCCTGCCGAATCTGGTAAAACGCCTGCCAACCGAATTGGGGATTGCTTCCCTGCTTCGCCTGAAAATTTTTGGCGGCAATATGACCATAGCTTCCCGCACCATGAGCTAATAATAAACTGACTTTACCCGATTGGACAACAGAAGAGAGCTCACGAGCAATCTTTCTCACCCGATCTTCCTTGAGGCTCTCGGGCTGATTTTTATCTGTAACGAACGAACCGCCAATTTTAACAATGACTCTTTTTTTCAAAATAAATTTCTCCTTCATCAATCCGAACCACATCACCGGTCTGAAATTGGTCAATCTCAATCTGATCGACCGTGGGAATCTCGCTAATGATCGCTCCAACGGCAATGATCGTCTCACATTCTTCAAGAATCATGCCAGCAGGTGCAACATTATTTTTCTTTAACGCATAAAGAATGTATGAGCCGACCGTGCTGCCTTTGGCGTGAGGGAAAACCAAAATTTTCCCGGCAATGGAATGCCACTGCAAAGGATGATTCGGTTCTTTGATGACCCCAGTTTTTTGATCTACTCCGCCGAAGAAGCTGATCGGCTGATCTGATTTTAAAACACTAGCTTTTATTTTACCCGAGTAGATGATTCGTCCATTTAAGTTTTCCATCGTCTGTTGATAATAATGTTGCCTCTTCATTCTAAAACCCCTGGCCTCGAATTGAGGCTAAATTCTAAAATTTGCAAGCAAGCGAATTCGCCTTTGGCGTAATCGTAAATCAAAAATATCCGTTGATCGCCGCTTGAATGCATCGCTCCGTAGTTCCAAAATGAACCACCGCTGCCTGATGCGATGGCAAATACGTCGCTGCTTTGGCGGAATTGGTGGCAATAAATTTGATTCCCATTTCCTCCAGTGGGGCGACCACCATGCAGGTATCTGCCAATATTTTCCCGCCAGCTTTTTCGATGATTTCAAGAATTCCGTTGGCTCTGGCGTCCTCCCGAACGATGGCGGAACTGGCGATCCATAGCGGCTTTTTGAGCTGGTGATTTTCAATCATTCTGGAAATTTCTTTCAATTCATCCAGCGAAACATGAGGGCAGCCGAGCGTCACCAGGTCGATTTGCTCTCCCTGTTGATTCAATGCGATTTTTGCTTCTGCCAGATTTTTAATCTCGATTATAACAGCATCTTGCCTGATAATTCGCTCGCCATACGCTTTTGCCTCAGGCGTGAAATTATCAATATGATATAATGCCACCGCGCCCGAAGCTGCCATTGCTGCTCCCAATGCTTTCAAACAAGAAGTCCGCTCCGTTTCATCAATCGGCAAATTGATTCCTTGAAAAAATGGAATGCCATTCCCAACCTTTTTGCCGACTAAATATCCTAACAATCCAAAATCAGCCGAAGATTCCAATTTACAAGTGACTGAAATCCGATGCGTTGCCAGCCGATTTTCGTGCAGATGCAGTCCAAAGCAAGGCGTCCTGCCACAGAAAGCGGCTGCCAATGCCGATGGTCCCCCCTCTCGATTCGTTCGTGCACCCAGAACTGAATTGGCGTAACTCACGGCCGATGATTCGCTCCAGGCAATATGTTCGCCTTTCTGGGGCACGATGCCGATGTGATATGGCGTGCAGGTGAGTGTTGCCCGAACGCCCATTCGCTTCAGCACTTCGATGATTTCGATTTGCTTCTGCGCAAATGCTTCGGGAAATCCCAACTGCCGCCACAACTGCCGATCAATCCCTGCGGGATTCATAAAAGCTGGAATATGAACTTGAGCGTTTTGATTTGCCCAATCGCTCAAAAATTCCAGACCAGGATCGCCGATATTTTTATAGCTGACGCCAGCGATCTGAGCAGATGTAACTGGCACCATTTCTTTCGCTCCATAAATTTTGCCGAGCGCCAACAAAATTTCCATGGCTTTTTTCAAGCCCTGCCCGTGCTTGCCGTCTAATAAAGCTTGTTCTTTTTCGGTGAGTTTCATAGTGTTTCTTCTAATTTGAAAATTCCCAACTCCCTTTCTTTCGCCATATTAGTCTCCAGCGCTGATTGCGCTTGTTCAATCAGTTGCTTATCAATTCCAAAAATGTCATGAATGGTCTGGTGATAATTCTGTCGAATATTGAAATTCTTTTTGGCAGTGAATGTCGTCTCCCGCATGAAATTTTTATGGATAAAAATATAGCCGTCGTTCTGAATTTTGGTCAGGCAAATGCCGTGCATCGATGGTTTGGTGAACGATGCCTGCCAGTGCGCTAAAAATTCCTCAGACGGGCAGGGGCGATCCACGAAATTATAGCGCCAGATCATTTTGTCGTTGTTAAACGTGAACAGTTGATAGCATCCCAATGCAGGATTGAATTGCAATTCGACGCCCGTGTTCGGTGTGCGATAGATTCTTGGCCGCTGGGGATTCATCTCCATCGGCGTATTTAATAGGTAGCCAGGATCGACCAAAATCTTTTTTTTATCATACAAGACAATGATGGCGCAATGGATATTTCTACCTGCTTTCATATCTGCCATGACAGGATAGCACTGAAATCCCTGATGCAGCAAAATCGTTTCGAGAAAAAAAGTCAGCGAAAAACAGGTGCCGCCGAGATGGAAATTGGCGTGATCGTCCATCACTTCTTCTGGAAATCTCAGCTTATTTTCACTCTCCCACGACTGGCTAAGCTTGATGATTTTGCTGATATTTTCATACGGGATCGTGGCGAATTTTTCGAGAATCTTTTGCAGCGTTGACAAATCAGCTTGTCCCAGATGCAACTGAAAAAAATCTCGAAAGTAGCGGACGCTATCGCCATGTCCTTCGGGCATTAAATAAATCATGTTACTTTAAACCAGGGAATTTGAATTTTTATTTTTGATTAATTTAACCAACTTATTTTTAATTTGCAATGAAAAATTTTTGAGGTCACCCTTTCAAAGGTTGCCAACCTTTGAAAGGATCGGCAGCGGGATTTTTTCCTAACAACTTTTTTTTGGTGAATTTAAAAATCTTATTGCTATTTTTAAAAAAAGTGTTATAATAGGAAGATTAAGTTTCGCCAGCAGCAGACCGGTGTCGGGATTTTAAAAAGAAAAGCTGACGCCTTAACTCCACTCTGAAAATTATTCTTATAAAATTGAAAATTTATTGGAGAGGCATTTTTATGGAAATGAAACCGAATAACGATCAAACAGAATCTCAAGAACCTGAGGTACCAGAAGCCAGTGAATCAGAACCTCAAGAACCAACTGCACCAGAAACCAATGAACAACCGCCTCAGTCAAAAACGTGGCAGGAATATGCCACACAATTTTTAAATCTTTTGAAAGACTGGTTTTTAAAGCTAAAAACTTCTTTTAAGATAATTGTTTTACTTTTTATCGTCGCTATCCTGGTGTTGATTTTATTGGCATATCTGGGAGTATTCGGGCAGGAATTGGCAAACTTGATTAAGCAATTAGTGAACAAAATCATGGAAATGGTCGGCACGAAGAAGTCTTGAGATTATTACATTCTGTCCCTAAAAGGGACTCAAAAAAAATAGAGGGTTCGTTTACTATAAACATTTTGTTCCTGACGGAACAATAGCTATGAATATATTTTTGAAGTGATCTTCTAACATTAAGAGTGACTACAAAATTTACTGTTGATTTTAGAATGTTTTAATCCCGTAGGGATTCAATGTTTATAGCTCATGAACCAGAACCGCCTTTGAGTCCCTTTTAGGGACGAGATGTAAAGCCTTACCAACCGATCTCTAATCCCAACAGATGATAATACTCTGGCTGCTGACCCGGGCTACCTGTTAGCTCCTCCGTGAAATACGCGTAGTTAAATCTCAATGCCCAGACATCAACGCCGACGCCAATTGTGGGATAGCCCCGATTGAGTCCTGCCTGAAAACTCAACACGGGCATCTGATATTCGGCGCCCAGATGAATTTTGTTCGTGAATTGCTCGCCGTTGAGATTCAATAAGTCTTCAGCATCAGCAAAGAAATACAACCGTTGGCTCTGCTGATAAGCCACGCCAATTTTAAAATTCAATGGGACATTGTCAGTGCCGATGCGGCAGAATAAATCCTGAACCGCTGCCGATAGCTTCATTTTTTTATTCAAACGATAAATCGCCCCCACATCAATCCCGAATCCAGTCTTGCCCTTTTGCAATTGATCGAAGCTGGTATCAATCATGGCGTCCATGCCTTCAACCTGCTCAATAGCGATGTTGATCGTTTCAGATTCAAAGCGACGGATGATTTTAGCACCCATTCCAAGTGACAGATTTTTGTCAACCTGACCACCATATCCAAAAGATAGCACGAGATCGTCCTGAGCAAAAGCTCTGACACTGGGATCGACAATGCCCACATCCAGCTTGACGGCGATGCGAGCGACATTGTACAGGCCAAAACCGAAATTCTTAATCGTTGCGCCAATTAGCGGCGCCAGCACCGGCTTGAACCAGATGTTGTCCAGTTCGGTGGCTTCGACCTGCAATTCGTGCATGATCTGGCTTTTCTCTTTAACCGAGACATGGGAGGAATCTTTGCCCAACTTTTTAAAATTGCTTGAATTGTCTCTCATGTAATTGATCACATCGTTAAATCCCTTGGAAAGATCAACTTTTAATCCGACGAGGGAGAGGTTAAATTTTCGCTCAGACAAAACAGCGGGATTGTAAATATAGCCGAAGCTTCCTTTCGGCATGGTCAATCCAGCGCCGCCCATTGCCTGATTTCGAATATCGTACAAGAATACCGGTTTTGTCGTTTTTGCTTGAGCAACTGGAATCGAAAATAATAAAACTATTATGAAAATAATTTTTCGTATCATTGAATTGACCTCCAAATTCTGATGGATTCAGACGAACCCTTTCAAAGGTTTTCATCTATGAAAGGATTATTCCCAATTATCCTAAAACCAAATTGTCTTATTACCCAATTCCCCAACGCTAAGGAACAATCCCCACATCTTCATCGATCCAGCCATCGGCATCATCATCTGCTCCGTTCAGGATTTCCTCATCAACTCGACCGTCGCCATCGTTATCGTTATCGTCATCGATCTGATAGCGATTGGCTGCATTGCTTACATTATCAAGCAAATCGTTTAAATCAATTTGATTAAAGTACTTCGTATCCGTGCCGATAATTTTAAAAAGGGAAGCGACTCCATCAGCCACATATCCCGCAGTACCAAGCAGAGCGCGGTTGAAATCCTTTTGATTATTGGAATCCCGAAGATAGTTTAAAACTCCCATCAGGTCAAAAACATATTTGCCGTCATTCGATTTATGAATCTCAAAGTAAAAATCATCAAGTCCAATCGCGCCATCGCCATTGGTGTCTCGCAAGCGCAATAGCGCCAGCGCCATCGATAAAATAGCATAATCGAAATAAATATCGCGGGCTGAAATATCGCCATGTGTTTGTTCGAGGTAAATTGGCGCTATATCATTGCGGCAGACGCTGCTCACGCTATAGATTTGAGTCTTTTTTGCGGCATCCTGTTCCAGCGATAAATCTCGATCTTTGGTGTACAGCGGCAGAGTCAGTCCTACGATGCTGGCGGTATCGATTTCAATGACATTTTGAGCGATGGCGAAAAAATTTAAATCTGCCTCGAAGACCACGGTTTTAGCGTGATAATAGCGATAATCCGAACGATTGGAATCCGCTTCCATTGCCTCAGCAAATTTCTCCTTAGCCTCTGTGAACTTCCCGTCATTAAAGAATTTTACCCCGGCATAAAAAGCCTCTTCTTTATTTTCGGATGTCCAATCAAAAATATTACAATTGGACACCAGACTTAAAATAAAGAGCAATCCCCAAATATATCGTTTCATCTTTTCACCTCATCTTTTAGATTTATAGGACAAGATGGCATCTTGTTTGCGCATTCAGATTTTAAATTGTGGAGTCACGTGTTTGCAAGCGGTGCAGTCAAAACATTTGATGCAGTTTTCCGAATCAACTTCGGTTTTGACTTTCAAATCCATGGGACAATATCGGGTACACTCATCACAATCAGAACAATTCTCTGTAACTTTAAATTTCAGCAGGCTGATACGATTGAACAGCGCCCAGATCGCTCCCATAGGACAGGCTACCCGACAGAACGGTCGTTTGGCTAAAACGAACCAGATCAGAAAAAAAACAAGAATCGCCATTTTTAGATAATACAGCCAGCCAATCATCTCAGCTCCAATAACCCTGGTTCCAAAATCTGGATCGACAGGATTCCAGGCGACCCAGGGAATGCCAGCAATGAGTGCGCCAAATGGACATAATTTAGAAAACCAATGCTCGTAAGTCAGGTACGGAATAATTAAAACCAGCACGATCAGAAAGACATATTTGGTGTAGTTCAGAAACTTCGGAATGCTAAATTTTTTGGTTTTAATTTTATACAGCCAATCCTGAATCAATCCAAAGGGACAAAGCCAGCCGCAAGCTGCCCGCCCAACGACCAATCCAATGGTGATGAAAAATCCTAATAGAAAAAATGGAAAGCGATGGATCGCTGCAAAATGCTGCAACATACCGATAGGGCAACTGAACACGGCAAACGGGCAAGCGTGGCAATTCAGAAACGGCACGCACATTCCTTTGAGCGCGCCATCGTACGGAACTTTAGTCGAGATAACCTGGACGTAGCTATTGGTCAGTATCAATCCGACGATGGTTTGGGATAGCCTGCGCCAGGCTTTTAAGCTTATTTTTTCGAAAACCATGCGATCATCCGATCCCTATGCACGCCAGTCAGAGCTCGGCGCCTTCCAGCCGAATCTGAGCCACGTCATCGATTTTAAAAATTCCGAGCAGCATCAGCAAAATTCCGATGAGCATGCCTAGAATAAAAAATATTACTTTCCAGAATTTTGGAATAGCCATTCATCGACCTTTTCTAAATTTAATTCGCTGCTCGTCTCTCACTCAACTCTTACTCTTTTCCTCTGTTATAATTCGATCCAATACCTCTTTTATTTCCTCTGTTTTAAGAAATCTTTCACTGGACTGGATCACGCCTTTCTGATCGAGAATAAACAGATGCGGTAATTTTTTTATCTTATAAAGCGAAGTCAGCTCAAAGCCTCTGCCCAACAGCACGGTATAATCCATATTATATTTTTTTACCTCAGCTTCGGTCTGACCTTTTTGATTGATCACATTAATAGATAAAATAACAACTTTATCTGGATCATACGCTTTTTTAATATTCAGCAAGTGCGGAATCTCCGCACGGCATTGGTTTCACTGGCATTTCCAGAGATGGATGATGACGATCCTGCCCAGAAATTCCTGCAATGCGATTTCTTTGCCGTCCAAATTCGGCAGCTTGAAAGTGGCCAAAACTTTTCCAGACTCCAGACCAATTTGGGAATCATCTTTTCCAATTCCCATTAAGCTTGAAAATAATATAATCAACAATAGCGGCGCACCCAGCATTCGATATTTATTCATTATTTAATCATCTCCATTGCGACTTTAAATCCTTACAATCTCTGTGATCTTAAAATTTGATTTTCTTTTAAAAGCCTAAATAGCCGACGGTTTTTTGACTTTCATGTTTAAATCCTTGAATCAACTGTTCTATCAAAACGACTAAGTCTTGAATTCGATAAGAATAATAGGCTTCATCTCGCAGCCAAATCTGTCCCTGCTTATCGATCAACACATACGTCGGATCGCTATAGGCGCCATACATCTCCACCACTTCATTAGCATTGTAAAGCATATCAAACGTGACGCCCTGTTGCGCAACATAATTCACCAGCCATTGATAGGGCGTAATATCTCGAGCTAAACCCAGCACCACCACCTCTTTGGGATTGAACTTTGCAACGATACTATCCTGCACGGTCGGAATCTCCGCCCCGATACAGGTTTCTCACGTATGGGAGAAAAAGACCAGCAGGACAACCTTTCCTTGATAATTACTCAGCGTTATCGCTTCATTATTTAAATTTTTGAGTGTGAAATCGGGCGCTAATTTGGTTAAAACCAACGCCACTTGCGTTGTCTCATTAGCTTTCACTTTCACTAATTTAGGTGTACTGCTAAAATCAATGGGGCTTTCGGGATCGCGCTTTGATACAATGATTTGATGTGTTCCCGCTTCGATACCCTGCACCACGCATGGGTTTGGCAACAAGCCTTGCTCGACATTATCAAGCGTAAAAACCATGCTATCGACCTGGATCGTATTGATTTGGGCAGAGACTTCAATAGCCCCACTCTCTGGCAACGGCGCATCCGATGGGGATTTGCCGCAACAGAGCATCAGGCTGATTGCCCATCCCAAACTCAATATTGAAATTGTGGATTTTTCGATTTTCTTATTTGTAATCATAAAATTTGCTCGAATCCAAAGAGATAAGTATTCATCTGCACCTGCTGATCGCTGGTATAAAATCGGTACTTGAACTGGATTTTGGTATTGGCTGAAAAACTGTATTCCAGGATCGTACTGATCGCATGAGTCGAAAACGTATCGCCGTTAATTCTCTGCAAAAATGATTCCGTCTTCGGATGATTTTTGTAATAGCGATAAGAAACATGGAGAATCGTGTTCCAGCTCAAATAGTGAATCACTTCCAATCCAGGCGAAAACGATTGCGTCTTCTCGGTATTCCTATAAAATCTGCCGCTGAAATGAAGCGCCGTTTCTGTCGGAAGATATTGGCTAAGCCAGATCGTAAGCGTATTGGCATCGAATTTTTCTGACTGGCCGAGATCAGTGCTAAAATCAACTTTCATATAATAATATTTCAATTGCAGCGCCGTCGTTCGACCCAACGCCTGTCGCAGGTTCAACATGGCAGTATAACCGCCGCCGCTTTTCGCATTGGGTGAGAAATAGCCGCTGGTGTAATAACCGATACTGGGTTCGATATGCACTGCGCCAGCGAAATTGAATTTCCCGCCGATCTCAAAGGTATGGCCCGAATAATCCAACGCATCATCTTTTTGATTATCCAGGTTCATAAATTGATACGATCCCATCACTGAAAACTGGCCATTCAGCTCATGATCCAATCGAAAATTGTAGAAGCTCTGGCGATTATTTTTATCCAGTTGACTCCACTGATAGCGCAATCCCAGCGAGGTATTGAAACCGAAGTATTGCGTCACTCGGGTCAGAAACCGATGCTCAGGAAAGCTGGCAATGAACGTCGTGGGCTGATAATAAAGCTGATCGGGATATTCAAATAAAATCGGATCAGGGTAAGAATATTTGAAATAATCAGAATATTGGTATTCGGTTTTGATAACAGTCTGATAGCCGGAGCCGAGGAGTTGGCATTGGAGAGCATTTGTTTTTAACAAAAAAAATAAAAACAGAAGCGGCAAAAATATTTTAAGCTTGAGCAGGGTCATTTTTACTCAGAAATATTTTAAGTTGGACTTTGAAATCGCTGGACACGAAGCTTCCGTGTTATAAACAAATCAACTTTCATTCTCTTCAAACAGACAGTGATGTAGCTTTAAGTCTTAAAGCAGAATTTACTATCACGTCGGGCACTCCCCAGCCGAGCCAGCTAATCCGCCATCTTCAACTCGGCACAAATCCGAATTCTGATTATCATCGGCGAACATGATGGGATCGCTGACTGGCGCATCAAGATAATAGCGGGCCGCACAGCTAAAGGAAAAGAATAGCAGCATGAACAAACAAAATGCAACCACTATTTTTCTCATTGCTGAAATCATCTTCACCTCTTAAGTCTTTGCAATTGCTCAAATCAAATTACTAAAAAAGCAGTGAAATGTCAAGGACTTTCTTGGAGTAGAGGCAAAAATTTAATTGATAGCGACTGTGGTTTACCGACCGGTCGCTTAGCTTACTGAAGTGTTGAAAGAATTCCAACTTTCAGCGACCGGTCAGTCAAAAATTGATTTCGGAATAAAAAATTGGGAATTGGGAAGGCAAATTAATCCTGATTCATTAGGCTTCCGCAATCACTTCAGCAAATGCCTCAACACGTGTACGGATTTGTCCTACATCCTCCTGCGAATAATCCGTCTCGATTTTAATCGATGGGATGCCGATCTCCTTCAGGTTTTTATCAATCGCAGCGGCTTCGATATTGTAAGTATGGCAATATTGCAGAATATTATGGACGACGCCCTGGACATTATATTCTTTAATGAGCTTAGTAATATTTTCGATCCGCTCTTTATTGGGCGAAAAGCAGGAACAGTCAATGGAAAAATAGCGATCGGCGATGGCGTTCATCATGCCCTCCAGATCGGTGGGAGTTTCATCAACCAGATCACGGAAATATCGAAGTCCAGTACAAGATTCATCGACAACAATCTTCAAGCCAGATGATTCGACAATATAATGGACTTTTGCGTTGCCCATTGGAGACGGCGAGCCAGCCACCATAATTCGTTTGCCATTGCCATCATAAGCTGAAATTCCGGTTTTGGCCCGATCTTCCAATTCATCAGCCAGGGTTTCGGCATCCTCGATGAATTTATGAATGTCTTGATTGAGTGAAACCTGGGCGATCAGCAAGGCATCCAATCCGCTGATAGGCGGATTCGGCAGCTTCCTGAATTCATCGATGCGCTGCATGGCTTTGCGTTTGCGATTGACCAGTTTGATTTTGTCGTGCAATTTTTTAGGCGTGATTTTTACGCCAGAGAGATTTTCGACCAGGGATTTAAAATTATAGATTTCTTGAAGCCATAGCTGTTTGTCCAATGGATTTTTTCGCTGGGGAACTTCCATCACTTTGAAGCCTAACAAATCCCAGGCCTTTTTCTTGGCATCGCACGTTGTTTCGCCCACGGCGAAATCTTTCAGCGTCTTGTAGGGTCACGTGCCGCTAAAAGCCATACCAAATGTTGAACGAACTAAAGGACAAATATCTCGTGGAAATATTTTATCGGCATAGTTGACCGACCAGCCCGAGCCGCCACACAGCGGAATCGGCAGCACATCCGCTGCCAGAGCAATTTCATCGGGAACATAGATACAAAATGTGCCAATCGACTTGCCACCATTTTTTCGATAGTCCCGAATCTCAGCCACCCGCTCGGTATGACTGGCGTGAAATGAGCGATCAAATCGTTCCATGGCTTGCGGACGATTTTGCCGAGAGAGAACTGTCTTCTGGTGTAGATTCGATAAATCTGTCAGCAATTGATCGTGTAGCTCCAGATTCATCCCTAAATCCTGCCACATCTTTTTAAAATCGTTCATCTGAATGCTCCATTTTAAGTTTTGATTAGTTTCACAAAATGATTTGTCAGGTATGGGGATCTGGTAATAAATATCTTTTCAGTTCTCCACCCGGCTTGTTACGCGCTATATTTTACTCGAACTATTTATATGGAGATTTTTTAAATCTTCTGCAGCGATAATTGCAGCTCCCAGCGCCCCGGTGATCTGGGGTTCTGGTGGCACTTTAATGTTATCTTTGCCACTCTCCTGTTTCAGTGCCTCGAGGACGCCTTTATTTTTAGCAACGCCCCCTGTAAAGATAATATCATTCCGCAAGCCTATTTTGCTCGCCATTCCCATGGTTCTTCTTGCCACGGATCGAAATACGCCGCGCAGAATCACTTCCCGTGCCACTCCTTTATGAAGCAAACCAATGATCTCAGATTCGGCAAACACCGCACACATCGAAGATATTTCACAGATTTCGTCACCGCCCTGAACTACTTTGCCAGTTTCCTCCAATGGAATGTTTAAGGTATGAGATATCATTTCGATAAATTTTCCAGTGCCAGCCGCGCAGCGATCGTTCATTATAAAATTGATCACCTTTCCTCCTGCCCCGACTTCGATCATTTTTGAATCCTGTCCTCCAATATCAATTATGGTTCGGACTGCTGGCAAAAGGAAGGAGACGCCTTTGGCATGGCACAGAATTTCAGTGGCTGCCCGATCCGCTTGATCAAAATAATTTCGTCCATAGCCAGTTGCCACGATTCGGGCTAATTCTGATTTTTTAACTTTCGCTATTAACAACATAGTCTCAAACGCATTTGTAGCATTCTCTTTCGGAAATGCGCCAGTATCCACTACACAGAAGTCCACTATTTGCGCGCCGTCAAACAGAACAATATCAATGGTTCTGGCGCCAATATCAACTCCACAAGTCAGCATCGTATTAAGACTCCAGAAAATTCAAATGTCGTATTATTAGGTGAGGGATTATCGTCCAAAGAAGAAAGGAGATAGGATAATATGAAGGAAAAACAGGATCAGAATCGCCTTTCGACTTCACGTTTCGCCAGAAAAGATCTGCCATCCCTCGAGATTGCTCATACAGATTCGCTGTATCCGAGTTTCAACTCAGGTATTTTTGAAAAAATTCATAATTACAGTATCCTTAAATTAGGTTTTTGGTTCACGAATAAGTACAAAACTGGATTCCATCCCAACAAATCAGATTTCTTAAAGAAACCTGATTTGCTTAACATTAACTTGTTAATTTTGAAGGATAACTTAATCTTCTTCTCAATCTTTTGCACTTTTTTCTCGCAGTTCATCTGACTTTATTCTAAAGTATAAAAGAAAATCATCACCCGACGATTCAGTTGTCTGCCCAGCGGCGTATTATTATCGCCCAAAATTACTGATTTTCCATCAGCAGTCCGGAACTCTAAGGGCTCTGATTCTCCCGCTCCTTTGGGCATATCATTCCTGGATTTGATCTCCTGGTACAGATCTGGATAACGTCCTTTAACATCTTCTAAAAACTTATTCTGAAAATAGTCGGCTCGTTTTTTAGACAGCGGATTATTGATAGCCTCCGGCCCTGTGGCGCAGCCATGGCCCTTAAAGCATAATCGCGTTCTGGGATCTTCTAATAAAAATGGAACGGTATTAATCAAATTCGTCCAATAAAAATTATAAAATGGACTGGCAGATTCAAACTTTGCCAGCACGTAATACCGGCGCTCTCGTCCTATAAGCCGGGAAGCAAGATAGGTTTTTTTCGGTCGCACTTTAAAGATCCGATTGAGTGAATCCGTAAGCGTCAGGTCATAATCAGCCGATTTTTTCAGCCAGTTGTCAGCTCTATTTTTATCCAATTGCCAATATATTTTTTGAATCAGATTTGCTCCGTCGAATTTATCAGCGATGACCAAAGACTCTTTTAATTGGTCCGATGATAACTCAATTTCACCCTGGCGAAACGGCACCATTCCTTTGATGCTTGAATCAAATATAATAGCGGAATCAGTCTTTTCAATATAAGTGATCTGCAATGGCTGGAATAATACCTCTTCAGATTTCTCTTCAGTAGTTATATCAACCCGACGGCGTTCTTCAAGAACGTATTGCCGATCTTCAGGATTGCGTGGCATCGTCCGTTCTGGAATTTTTGTACCCGGCAAAATTTCCATCTGAGCAAAATCAACGCCGAGACTGTGCAGGGTATCGCGAACCGCCTTTGCGCGCTCATTCGCCAGTGTGATGTCATTTTCAGCCGAGTTCGGATCGATCGTGCCCTGCAACAAAATTCGAATGGAAGGATTCTCTTTCAGTCGTCTGGCAAAAACCGATAGCGGCGGCTCGATAAGCCAATCGCGGATGTAATGCTCCCCAATAACAGCGCTACTGCTATCAAAGAATATTTTTCCTACATACGGTAAATCACAAATAATCTGATAACGGTGCTGAATGACGACAGTATCCGAGGTGGTAAAAATACCTTTGGGAATTGTGTAAAAAGATTCAGCAAAAGAATGGACTACTTGCTCTTTCTCATCTGATCTTTTGATAATTGTACTGATCTGATGCAAGCCGTGCTGCCGCGTTCGCCATTCTAAATCGATATTCAGCGTATCGCCTGGCAGAATGTTTGGAATTGGTCGTTCATAAATTATCGCATCGCGTGAATCTTGAGTTATTGAGTCAGAAATAGCTAACGAAAAATTCTCAGCTATTCGATCTCCGAAATTAACTACATTGAAATTTAGTTTTCCTTGATAATCATCCTGAGTGATCCAGGGGCTGTAATCAAAATTGATGGCGATGACCCGGGGATCGGGTGCTGTTACCCTGAATTTGGCAATGGAATGATTTTTCATTTCAGCAAATCGAATATGATTATCTTTTTCATAAGCTAAAATGGCCCAGAAATAATTGCCGCTTCGAAGCTCATCCATTTCAAAATGACTCTGGCTAATCGGCTGGTTTTTCAGGAGAGCAGCGTTTTCGAGAGATTGAAAAAGCGTATCTTCATCCCGCCTTGCGATTTCAATTACTTGGACTAATTTTGAGATA
>JAEAME010000286.1_pt1 | contig 59204 bp, 54 predicted proteins | sample 8958731 | NCBI WGS metagenome assembly JAEAME01 (sample SAMN16933194, study PRJNA681113) | bioreactor sludge metagenome | isolation source: anerobic bioreactor sludge (Control) | place: India:Bengaluru | collected 2018-10-24
TCGCCTCCGTCATACTCCGGGATATCTGTAGTCCACTCTGAATATGTACCGCCTATATTCTCGTTTGAAAGGAAACTGATTCCCTTCACCCCGTCGGTACCTGTGGTAACCGACTGTGAAATCAGCGAAATAAAGCTGTTTACCGCAAGCTCGGTTGTCGTCTCGGTCCAGCCACAAACCACAATCTTGTTGCCGATAATCTTAACACACCAATCGGCAGCCCCGAGCTCAGCCCTTGCCGCTGCAGTCTCAGGCCGGTTTGTTGAACCGATCAGTATTTCGTATTTACCCGAGGCGTCCTCACCGTTTTTTGTCCAGTCAGTACCGAGCGGTACCGTCACGCCGGTCAGGTTTTGAATTTTATCTTTTATGTTCATCGCCATCAGTACATCGTAGTCGTAACGGTCACTTGTTTCCGAGCCGGCTTTGTTATCGAGACTGTCGTTATACACTACCGTGTATTTGCAAGCTCCTCCTGAAACCAGATCTACGACACTGTACTGCTCGCTGGTGTAAAGCAGATTTTCAGTAACTTTTATAACACCGTTCTGAGCCTGACGGACATAAGTACTCATAAAATACTCAACGCCGTCCGCCGTAGCCCTGTCTGTCGTGCCTATTATGACAATCTTGTTCCCTACTATGGCAATCGAATAAGCCGCGCCGACTATCTGTCCGAGCACAGTCGCCGACTGAGAACGGTTTGTAGCTCCGATCAGTATCTCATATGCCGCATCGTCAGGTTCGGTACCTTTTTTAAGCCAGTCGTCTGATAATTTAATTGATTTCCCGGTCATGTTGTCAATTTCCTTTTTCATATTGACAACCGCGGAGAGTAGTGTTTCCGAGAGAATTTCCGCGCGGATTATCGAATATTTCGTGATGTCTATGTCAACTGTATTAACTACCGCGGTTGTTTCAGCATCACCGTTCTTTCCGCCTGCGTCCTGGTTGCAGGAAGCAAGCAGCGTGATGACAGTGATAATAATAAGAATCAAAGCAAGTATTTTCTTCATATCTATCCCCTTATTGCTTGTAATTGTACTTTACAACTTATTTTATCATGTCTCTCTCTTAAAGTCAATGCAGATATACTTGCTATCACATTTTTATGACCATTCAGCAGATTGTAATTAGCTCTGAAGAATAAAAGCAAGTCCGCTATTGACACATATTGACACAAATGATATAATAATAAACTAGCAGATTATTTTATCTGTTATTTTAAATATAAATTTAAGCGGACAGCCCGCTACTATATTATTCCCGAAAGGACCGGCAACCGAAAATGCAGTGGACATCAGTAAACGACCTGCGTGATAAATATCTCTCCTTCTTTGAATCAAAGGGGCATCTGCGCCTTCCCTCCTTCCCTCTCATTCCGAACAACGACAAGTCTCTGCTTCTCATAAACTCAGGTATGGCGCCGATGAAGAAGTTCTTCACCGGTGAGGAAATTCCGCCCCGCCGCCGCGTCACCACCTGCCAGAAGTGCATCCGCACGCCCGATCTTGAGCGAGTCGGCCACACCGCGCGGCACGGCACCTTTTTCGAGATGCTCGGCAACTTCAGTTTCGGAGATTATTTCAAAGGTGAGGCCATTCCGTGGGCATGGGAATTCCTGACCGTAACCCTTCAGATCCCGTCAGAGCTGCTCTGGCCTTCTATATATGAAAAGGACGATGAAGCGTATGCCATCTGGCACGATAAAATCGGCGTCCCGGCCGAGCATATTGTCCGCCTTGGCAAAGCCGATAACTTCTGGGAACACGGCTCGGGTCCATGCGGCCCCTGCTCAGAAATATACTTTGACCGCGGCCCGAAATACGGCTGTGGCAGCCCTGACTGCAAGCCCGGCTGCGACTGCGACCGTTACATGGAGATCTGGAATAACGTCTTCTCACAATTCAACAACGACGGCCAGGGCAACTATACCGAGCTTTCGCAGAAGAACATCGACACCGGCATGGGTCTTGAGCGCCTTGCCTGCGTGATGCAGGGCGTCGACAACATGTTTGAAGTCGACAGCATCCGGAAGATTCTTGACAAGGTTTGCGAAATCTCAGGTAAAAAGTACGGCGCCGACAAGCAGAATGATATTTCAATCCGCGTCGTAACCGACCACATCAAGAGCGCTATGTTCATGATCTGCGACGGCGTCATTCCCTCAAACGAAGGACGTGGCTACGTCCTGCGCCGCATCATCCGCCGCGCCTGCCGGCACGGTAAACTGCTCGGCATAAACCATCCCTTCTTAGTCGGTCTTTGCGGCGTCGCCATCGGTCAGAACGTCGGCCCCTACCCCGAGCTCGGTGAGAAGGAAAATTATATCAAGAAAGTCATTTCCATCGAAGAGGAGCGTTTTGACGCCACAATCGACGCCGGCCTTACGAAACTCTCAGATATAATCGCTGACACAAAGTCAGCCAACAAGGCTCAGATTCCCGGCGAGGAAGTATTTAAGCTCTACGACACCTTCGGATTCCCGATCGACCTCACACGTGAAATCGCAGCCGAAGCTAAGCTTGGCATCGACGAGATCACCTTCCGCGCCCTCATGCAGTCCCAGCGCGAGCGCGCGCGTTCAGCACGCGGCAATATCAGCGGCTGGAACGACGCCTCTAAAACACTTCTTGAGAAACTTCCGAAGACAAACTTCGTAGGTTACACATCTGCCGTATCCGACTCCAGGGTCCTCGCGATTATCATTGAAGACGAGGACGGTGCCCGCAGCGTCGATATGGTCAGCGAGGGCGAGTTCACTCTCGTTCTCGACAAAACCCCCTTCTATGGCGAGGGCGGTGGACAGGTCGGCGATACCGGTTCAATCACCGCTCAGGGCACTCTTGTCACCGTCTCCGACACTAAGAAAACCGACGGCGTGTATTTGCATATCTGCTCGCTTGCAAACGGCAGAATCCGCATCGGCGACACAGTAAAAGCTCATATAAACGAAGCCAGCCGCCATAACATCATGCGTAACCACTCGGCCTGCCACCTGCTTCAGGCGGCCTTGCGCCAGGTGCTCGGCTCACACGTTGAGCAGGCCGGTTCATATGTAGACGCAGAGCGTCTTCGCTTTGACTTCACCCATTTCACCGCACTCGCTCCCGAGGAAATCGCACGCGTTGAAGAGATTGTCAACGCCGATATCCTATCGGGCGCAGCCGGCAGCATGACGGAAATGCCTATCGAAGAAGCCAAAAAGTTGGGCGCGATGGCTCTCTTCGGTGAAAAATACGGCAGAATCGTCCGCGTCGTCCGCATGGGCGACTTCTCGGTTGAATTCTGCGGCGGCACTCATGTAGACAACACTGCCAAGATCGGTCTCTTCAAAATTCTCTCCGAGTCCTCTGTCGCCGCCGGCGTACGCCGCATCGAGGCGACCACCGGCACCGGTGTCCTCGCCCTCATCTCCCGCGAACGTCAGCTCATAACCGAGACAGCCCGCGAGCTCAAAGCCCAGAACACCGCCGACATACAGAAAAAAGCCGCTCAACTCCAGACCGAGCTCCGCGACGCGAAGAAAGAAATTGAATCCCTCAATTCCAAACTCGCCGTCTCCAAGCTTGACGAAATCTTAAAGACCGCCGTCGCCGTTGGCCCCGTCAAACTCGTAGCCGCCCGCTTTGACGGCATGGACCTTGATATCGCCCGCAGCCTCGCCGATGAAATAAAAGCCTCAAATCCCGACACCGTTGCCATCCTCGCCGTAAACACCGACGGCAAGCTGAACTTCATCGCCGTCGCCGGCAAAGATGCCGTCACTCACGGTGCTCACGCCGGGAAACTCGTCGGCGTAGTCAGCGCCATCACCGGTGGTAAAGGCGGCGGACGCCCCGACAACGCAATGGCCGGAGGCCGCGATCTCACAAAGATCACCGAAGCTCTCGCCGCTGCTCCCTCAGCTCTCTCCTCCCTCCTCCACTGATTTCAAATTCAATCCATCCGACCGGTCAGGTACCCCTGACCGGTCTTTTTTCGCGCGGTAGCCTCACTAAGTAACTTTCTCCTTTTATCAGCAGGGGGGCGTGGAGTGAAGATACGTCCGAGAGAAACTTTTTTGAAAAAAAGATTTCTCTCGGGCTCTCATCAAAAAACTTTCCGCGCATTACAGGGGTAATAAAAACAATATACTCTTGATCACTCTGCCCCTGTAATGCGCGGAAAGTTCTTGCGTGGGGGGGCCGGGGGGAGAGCTTCTTTCAAGAAGCTTTTCTCCCGGCGCATCTCTGTTCCCCGTTTCTCCGCCGATAAAAAAGAGGGAAAGCTTCATATTGAAGCTTTCCCTTGGGGTAAAAGATCAACCTGTGATACCTGAGCGTTCGATGCCCTGGATAAGGAATCTCTGGCAGAAGAGGTAGAGGATGACCAGCGGAGCGATGATCATTAGGCCGCAGGTATTTCTGATGGCCGCATAGTAGAGACTCTGACCTGCGTAGGTAGTCGTAAGCGACTGCGGGATACCGACGATATCGGGCATAAGCGTTGTCTGAGTAGTGGTAAAGAAGAGGTTTGTATAGAAGTTATCTGTCCACTGCCAGGAGAACGCGAAGAGGAAAACAGTTATCATCATCGGGATTGAAAGCGGGAGAATGATTGAGATAAATGTTCTGATGGTACCCGAGCCGTCGATGTAGGCAGATTCCTCGAGTTCATCGGGAACGCCGCGGAAGAACTGGCGCAACATGAAGATATAAAGGCCGTTCTTGAAGGCGATACCGGAGAGCGAGAGGAGGATCATAGGCCAGAACTTATTTGTGAGGTTAAGTCCTTCTGCCGTCCACCATTTCAAAGTATCAGGAATAATATCGATTGCACCCGCGAGGAATGTTTTACCGAATATCGTGATACCGCCGCCTGCTAAGAACCCGAATATCTCGAAAATATCGAAGTATCTGAAGTTCATGAAGAGCGAGAGCTGAAGCGTCTGGTGAGGCACTACCATTGTCAGAATCACGAGCAGGAATACAATCTTGCTGCCCTTGAACTTGAACTTTGCAAGGCCGTAACCGATTAAGCAACAGATAAATGTCTGAATCAGAGCGGTTGAGCCTGAGAGCAGGAGGGTGTTCAAGAAGGCCGCCATGTAATTCTGTCCGATGAATATGGCTTTATAGGTACCGAGGGTAATCTCGGTGGGGATAAGACGGACGGTAACGTTTATGAAGTCATCGGGCTTCATGAATGAGCCGGCAATCTTTGAGTAGAACGGGAAGAGAACGATATACGCGATACCAAGCAGGAGTACAAACCTGAAAATGTACCAGATGACATTTGTCAGGAAACTCATCTGCATGAATTTTGCCTTAAGCCTTACTGAAAGTGAAGATCTCTCGAAATCGACCTTGATTTTGTTCTTGGACTCCTTCATAACTTTCGGCTTTTCAATATTCTGTGAATTCATCTGATTTTTCCTCCTTCTCAGTCACGTCTCTGATAGAAGACATAGGCTGACATGATTCCGGCGACAGCCGCAATTATCAGCATGACTATCAGGAAGTACATCCATGACATTGCCGAACTTATGACGTTTCCATCGGTTGTCTCGTAAACGCTCGCTATAAACTTCATGATAACGTTCGATTGCGATGTGAACGAGTCAATGATTGTATAAATCGCATTGACGAGGATCATCGGGCTTATCATCGGGAAGGTGATCTTCCAGAAGGTTTCCCAGCCTGTGGCGCCGTCTATCTGGCAGGACTCATAAATTGCGGGGGAAATCGACTGAAGTCCAGCGAGGAAAATCAGCATCTGGACACCTGAGCGGTTGACAATATCGTAGATATGGTTGACCGCATATGTGACGTATTCAACAAGCCCCTGTCCGAATCTCATGAATGAGAGAAGCTGTGCTATGTCCATAAACGACACAATTTCCGCGACGGTACTTTCTCCGGTACCGTTGTTGATACCCTCCTCCTCTTCCATGTACTCTGACAGAATATTCTGCGAGTCAATGGATGCCATAATGCCGGTGGCGAGAATGACGGGGATGAAGAAGATTGCACGGAAGGCTGCACGCCCGACCATCTTCTGGTTCAAAAGAATCGCCATGAAGAGCGAGAAGATGATGATTGCCGGGATGTCGAATAACATGTTTCCGAGGCCCTTCAGAAGTACCTGAACGAAGTCGGGGTTGACGAAGAGAGCTTCCTTATAGTTAAGCCAGCCGACCGGGTCAAGAGTAAATCCTCCGCCCGCCAGAACCGTTATACGGAAGAAGCTGAGCTTGATTGAATCAAAAATCACTGGGAGGTAGATGAGAATAAAACCGATAACGAAAGGGAGTACGAACAGCCAGCCCGCACGTGCCTTGCGCCTGTCAAGAGAAGCAATTTTTCTTCTTTTCGGTGCGCTTTTCTTCGCGCTGACAGTGTTCTGCAGCTTTGCTTCGTTTGTCATTGTGCTTCACCTCTCTTTCATCAGTGGTAAAATACAACATATCCCGATGCGGGGATTGTGTATTTCACTCCGTCGACGGTAACCGTGACATCGAAGAAGTTGTAATTAAGAATAAATGTCTTGTATGCGACAGTGCTTCCGTCCGACCCGATGTCACCATAGGTAACCATAACGATGTTGCCGTTGTCGTTGGTATACTTAGTGTAACCGTAATCGCCGTCATCGATTGTGCCGGCAGGTGATGTCGGCGTTGTGGGAGTTGTAGTACCTCCAGCCGGCGTCTCGGTAATAACTACGTATTCCTTGACAAGTTCTGCGGATGCTTCATATGTCGCTTTGGCGGCTTCAATGTAGTCGCTGACGCTTGCCGCGGCTGCGGCAGCTGCGTTGCAGGATGCGATAGCGGCGTCCTTAAGAGTTTTGCTCACTCCCTCGAGGGTGTTGAGTGACTCTGCAGCTTCCTTAGCTGATTCGACGGCTGCTGCCGTTGCATCGGCTGCGGTAAGGGCGCTGTTCTTCGCGTCAAGAACCTTCTGGAGCGAATTTTTGAGTGCCGTGGTTGAAGAGCTCAATGAGTTCTTTGCTTTGGTTGTGGTGGACTGCGCTGCTGTGTATGCGGCTTTTGCCGTGTTCATCGCGTTGCCGGCTTCGGTTGCCGCGGCTTTATCAGCCTCGGTTGCGGTTGAAAGCGCGGCGGCGGCGAGAGCTGCCTCATATGCTGCCTGAGCATCCTCATAAGCTTTCAGCGCGAGCGCCTCGGCTGCCACAGCTTCATCATATGCTGTTTTGGACTTGAGCAGCGAATCATACTTTGCACTCACGTCCGCGGCTCTTAAGGTTGCGTTATCCGATGCGGTCTTTGTGGTGTTGATGAGTGCGGCGACAGTTTTATCAGCGCTTATCGCCTTTGCGACAGCGGCGTTGTCGTTAGCCTTTTTGGCGTATGTCAGCGCTTCGGCGGCATAGCTTTCGGCTTCTGTCGCGTAATTCAGAGCTGCTTTCTTGATGTCTGCGGTTGCGCTGTCTGTCTTGTTGATAAACTCGGCGGCAGCACGTGCTTCAGCAGCGAGAGCAGTTGCATTTGCAGCTGCGGTTTCAGCAGTTTCAGCAGCGGTTGTGCCGGCCTTAAGTGCATTTGTAAGATTGGTATCTGCGGTAGTCAGATTTGTCTGTGCGGTTTTTGTAGCTGACTGAGCTGCGGCATATGCTGCTTTTGCCTCTGATTCAGCAGTAACCGCGACGCTATATTCTGCTTGCTTCTGTGCTTTCAGATCAGCGTCTGTACTTGATTTAACCAGATTGTAAGCTTCAAGCGCGGCATCTTTATCCGCCTTTGCTTTGTTGTGAGCTTCAAGTGCGCTGGCTTCTGCAGCCTTGGCGTTGTCAAGAGCTGTCTGTGCTGCCGGAACTGCCAGAAGAGCTGCTTCAATTGCTGCGATCGAAGCCTTGGCGTCGTCAGCAGCCTTTTTGATGGTTTCGAGCAGGGTTGCGTTCTTCGCTGCGTTGTTCTTGGCGGCAAGTCTTGCGTTGAGTATATCCTTGACTGCTTTGACAGCAGCGTCGGCGTCGGCTTTTGATAGCGAAGCCTCAAGATCGCTCATTGCTTCCCTGATGTCTGCCGCAAGTTCGTCTTCGTCGGGAACACGTTCGCCGGCAAGGAACTGGTGGTCAATTATCAACTTGGTCTGCACATCGGACAGCGCGCTGTTAAGCTCGTTGTACATGCTGACAAGCTGGTCGTACCAGATGTCGTAACGAACTGAATAATACTTGCTGAGATAAGAGTCTTCCTTCAGCAGCGTTGTGTTCTGATAAGAAAGTACGAAGTAGGGGGCAGCACCGTTCTCTATAGTACGGAGCATTGCGTATCCGATATTGCCTTCCATGTTCAGGGGAGTTCCTGCGAACTGGACCGAACCGTGGAGCACAACTCCGATAAAGGGCACCGAGTTGCTTGATTTGACATAACGGCTTGAGTCGAGTGACACATTCAGTATATGGTCTACATACTTCCATGTATAAGCGTTTCCGCCGCTTGTCATCACACTGTCATAATTCTCGTCGAGGTATTTGAAAGCATCGACGGTGAATTGTTTGGAGTCCTCACGGTTATACGGCTCATCCTCATCAAAATCCGAGTTGAGTTCGGAGCCGAGCGTCGAAACAGATATTGACGGCATTCCGTATTTTTGATAGTTCTGTGTGAGTTTTTCGTAGAAATGGCTGTAATATGCAGCTGAAATTATATTATCAACCGAACCTGCGAAAAAGTTGACGTAGGACTGGTAGAGCGCGCTGTATTCGAGTCTGCTGGAATATCTGCCATCGATGGTCTTTGCCAAGTGCTTGCTCAGTGTCAGACCGTCGGTAAGGTTGTTTGATGCTAAAGCTGCTCTTTCATAAACAAAGTTGAAGTCCGGGTAAACTCCGAATCCCTTCTCAGTCGCATATGCAACAAGGTCTTCAAATCCGTTCTTGCCGCCTGCAGCCTTCTCCCATTTGAGTTTATAAGGGACGGATGAATACATTCCTCCGTTGGAGTAACCAGTCATCTTGAAATCAATGTTGGTGATTCCGTCGGCTGACAGATCGTTGTACATTGTCATGATATCCTCGAAAGAGGTAAGCGGAACCATCGTGTTGACCGGGACTGAAAGTACCTTCTTAATTGTCTCAATTGTTCCGAATGTCTCGATGTAAAGCGGGATATCTTTCTTCACTTCAGCCGCGGTGAGTCTTTCGAGCACTCCGGTGCCAGTGAGGAGATCGCGGAATGCTGTCGCCATTCCGAGCCATGATGTCTGGTAATAGTTAGTAATGCCTTTTTCCTTGGCAATATTGTCGTCGGTCAGCATTATATAGCGTATCTTATAGTTGCCGACGTACTTTCTTGTGGAGACGACAGTCACCATTGAGTTCGATCCTACCGAAATCGCGTCGCTTAGGTAGTATGAATCCTTGGGACGCGGGTAGAACCTCATCTCCATAAAGTTATACTTGTGAAGAGATGCTGTATGGTTGGTGTAGATTTCGGCAAGCGCGTCGCCTTCCTCGATAACGGCAAGGTAACCGCGGTCGACCTCTACATCCTTAGTAACATATGAGCCTGTTTCCGCGTCCTTGACCGACTTGGAAACCATATCATTTGCTACGATACCGAACGCGGGATATCTGATCACTTCCTGGTGCTCGCCGCTGATCATCTGATAAGCGTAATCCTGGCCGTAAATCTTGCCGGCTATGATTGTAGGCGTCAGCTTGGAAAGTGTCTCAAATCTGAAAATCGAGCCCGAGCCGTCCGGGAAGAAGGTATAACCTTTCTGTATCTTTGTTGCGTCGCTGCCGGCATAGTTTGCCCCGGCTCCCATATAAGGCAGAATGGAGATATATGAAAGCTGGTATTCAGACTCATCGAAACGGATTCCGTTTGCCGGAAGTCTTACCGTGAGCCCTTCAGCGTCGAGTTTATACTCAAGCGCCATCTTGAAAAGGGCCGGAGCGCGGTCTGCTCCTTCAAATTCTGTCATCTCGTGGTCTATATCAAGCTGCTCGTAGGTATACTCCGGGCAGTAGGTCTTGATAATTTCCTCGACCTTACGCAGCTCAGTCTCGGATGCTGTCGGGTCAAAGACGTAAACTGCCATTTTCTTTGTGATCGGGAAAGCTGCGACAAGTTCAGCTTTTGCACGGTCCGAGTTTTGCTCATCCCTATCCTTCAGAAGAAAATAAGCTTTTAGCTTCTTAAAAGTGAAGTTTTCAGCTCCGAGCTGTTCCTCAATAACAGCCTTGATCAATGTCTCAAAGCGCGTTTTTTCTATAAGTCTAGGAACCAGCATTCTGGTTTCCTCGCGGCCTATCGTGTATTCCACACGTATTCCGCCTTTGATGTTCTTGACCTTGATCTGGTCTCTGTATGCGGCTTCAACAAAGCTGTAGAATGTCTTTTCAGCGTCGTTGTCTACATACCGGACCACTATCTGCGACATGAGTTGCTCTTTTGTAGACGCGGAGCCGTTGGACGACGCCACGTCGTACGGGTTTGTGAACATTATCTGCCCCGAAGCAAGGTCGACTACTGCAACTTCGCCGCTTTTTTCGTCAACATAGAGACGGTAGCCGTCTTTTGTGAGCCACGGTGTCATTTTACTGAGCTTTGCCTCGGGTGTGTCAATCTTGTCTGTCAGATATTTTTTAAGGGTGTCTTCAGTGGTAATTTTTTCTTCCTTCGTTGTGGCAGCGGAAATGTCAAGCAGTGAAAACCATGTCATACCACTGAGCAGCATCATTGCAGTCAAGAGTGCAGATATCGTTCTTATTAATTTTTTCATTCTGTGTTACCTCTCTTTCTGCAATTTACATTCGGTAAGCGAGCTCAAGTATAATGTTGGAGACAAAGCTCACTATTTTTCCGAGCAGGCTTGAGAACAATACACCCACAAACATTATGAACAGCATTCCTACTATTGTACCTAATGTGGTTGTTATGCCCTTGAAAAGCGAATAATCGTGAGTGACCATCATTCCGATGAATATAAGAAGTCCCGCCCAGATTACTCCGAAATTTATCACGAGTTCGATGATGTTGACTTCATTGGATGCAACCACGTTGGAAAATAAAGTTGCGGGAATCAACGTCAGCGCCATCGGAGCAAGCGAGTATGAAATAGCGATTGTGATATCCTTGAAGCTTCCTTCTCCTTCAAAGAGTGTGGTAAGGCACCAGTTAGCGGTGACATAAAGGAATATCGGTACTAATATACTGAGCATCCAGAACAAAACAGTATTGGTGTTTCCGCGTGGATTGAGTAGATATCCTCTGCCTATGTCATTGTAATAGAAGCAGAGTACTGTTACCGCCAACAGCACGACGGCTGCGCGCATCGAACCGCGTTTTTCATGCTTCAGGTCCCAGAATCCGTCGAAAGGATGGCGCATGATATGGAATACGTAAAGCAGCTCCTCCTTGAAGGTGCGCTTTCCGCCGGCTGTTGCCGCGCGCCTGTTGATCTTGTTCGCATAGTTCATAAATTTGGACCACGCGAAGATTATAGCGAACAGTATTATCGGTATAAGCAACACGTACTTCGAAATCCACTCTTTGCGGACTTCCTTGTAAGCATCAGAATAGTTGGTGGTATCGTAAGCGGCCTGATAGTAGGTTATTGCTTCATCGTACTGACCGCTTCTGTAAAGCGACTGTCCTATTCCGATATACGCTGCGTCGAAGTTGGAATTTCTCATGAGAATCTCTGTCCAGTCGGCAACAGCCTTGTCATACTGGCGCGTGTTCTGATGGTTGAGTGCGCTTAACAGTATGTTTCCGTACTCGGTTCTCTCGTAAACAGTAATATTATTATTACCCTTATCGAGTACCAGAAGGGTGTCGCCCTGATAGGTGATTCCCTCAATATTCGAGAGGTTTCCGAGCTGCTGACCCTGGTCTCCGAACGCAAAGAGCAGGTTTCCTTCAAAATCGTATGTGTAGATTTTGTTTCTCTTCTCGTCGATGACCGACCAGGTCATCTCAGGCCCGATTGCAACGTCGATCAGCTTTGAAACGCCGTACATCGACTGCATGTTGAATCTGCCGGTAACGATTTCTCCGCCCGGCTTATGGAAGCCGTTGCGTCTCATGATTTCGTCGCCTGCGGCATTAAGCATCTTGACCGGTGAGTATTTATTCTGTTTGTTGCCGGATGCATTGTTCTTGCTGCCGAGATAGCTCATGACCTTGCTGTCAGCAACCGATGAGGTTGTAACATATATGAAACCGTCATCTGTAATTGTAATATTATTGAACTCGGTTGCAACCTTTTCTACCGACATGTCTCTCTGTTCGTCAGTCTGGAATCTTCTCCAGAGAATCTCCCACGCCGAGATAGTAACCGCCTGAGCTCCGATGAATCCCGTCATCATGCCGTCCGATGTCATGACTATGATACCCTGATAGGTTGTGGACGACACAACGAAGATTCTGTTGTACTGGTCGACGGCGACGGCAACCGGCTTATAAACCGCATCGTCCTCGAACAGACTGCTCTCGGGCTCCGGAATGATCTTCTTGTAGTTTCCCTCGCGGTCAAAGGTTACGATTCTGTTCGCATCTGTATCGCAGACATATATCGTATCGCTTGTCACAAATACTCCCGAGGGAGCCGTGAACTCATCCGCAATTCCGTATTCGTTGGTAAAGGTGTCGATAATGAACTTCAACTTATAATAACGGTCGAGCACCACGATCCTGTTGTTCTTTGCGTCGGCTATATAAACATTGAGCTCTTCGTCGACTACCAGATCGCGGGGATCTGAGATTGCTTTGGTAAGCCCCATATAGGTTGAATCGACTGTCAAAAGAGGCGTGTATGCGTCAGGCGAGTAAAGCGGATGCGGGTTAGTGCCTGAACTGTAGGTATACGAGGTGTAAGGTTTTGCGGCTCCGACCGGAATAGAGAAGAGCGTGATAAGCGCAAACACAACGCAAACTACTGATATAAACTTTTTCATTTTCATTGTCTTCCCTCCTCCCTTAGTCTTTCATACCGCTGGAGCCCATTGTTTCGATGATGTTCGACTGTGTGATGACGAAAACTGAAATCGGCACGAGCATCATAATAACTGTGGCTGCGGCACTTGCTCCGGCGCGTTTGATACCGCCGAGCACTATCTGTGAAATTGCGTAGTTAAATGATTTGAGCTGTTCTGAATGTATGTAGATCGACGCTCCCGCGTTCCAGAGGTCCTGGAAGCAGGTGATTATCAGCGTCAGCCATGCCGGCTTAACCATCGGCATCGCGATGACCCAGAATGTCTTGAACTCTGAAGCGCCGTCGATTCTCGCGCTCTCAAGTATCGCGTCGGTTACATGCGATTCCATGAACTGTTTCATGAGGTAAAGTCCGAGCGTAATCGAGAACGCCGGGACTATGACTGCAAAATAGGTATCAATCCAGCCGAAAGCGCTCATGATCATGAATCTCGTAACCGTTGTGACGGTCGCGTGGAACATGAGCGACATACGGACTGTCTTGAACATTGTCTTGCCGCCCGGGAATTTTATCTTCGCCATCGCATATGCGGCGAGGGAGGCGATGAAGAGGTGCCCTGTTGTACCTGTGACAGACGTAAACACCGTATTGAATATGTAGCGCGAGAAGGGCACCCAGGCCGTGTCCATCAGATTGAAGAGATCCTTATAGTTCTTGAAGGTCGGGCTTGTGACGAAGAACCGTGGAGGGAATCTCCAGATTTCGTCAAGGGGTTTGAATGACTGCATCACCACATACAGCATGGGCAGGAACATGAACGCGCCGAGTAGTACTAATAGTACAGTGATGCCTGCGTCTCCGCCGACCGAGCGGCTGAGAACGACCTTGTGTTTTCTTGTTCTTAATTTTGCCATATTACTGTCCCACCTTACCGAGAACTTTTCTGACAACCGAGTTGGCACCGAGCATTACCGCGAACAGGACAACCGCGATTGCTGACGCATAACCCATCTCAAGACGTATCGTTCCATAATCATCGAGGTGGTTCATGATGGTATGAGCTGCATAGTCGACCGACGGGAAACCGCAAAGGTTTGTAACAACCGCGCCGAAGCCGAATGAGTTGGTAATTGCCATAACCGCACCGAACATGAGTGATTGCTGCATCTCTGGAAGCGTTATGTACCAAAGCTCCTGCCAGCGGTTTTTAACGCCGTCGACCGCTCCGGCTTCATACAGTTCCTGGCGCACACCCTGAAGTCCGGCGATGAATGCCAGGAATGAAACGCCGAGAGACATCCAGAGTGCGACCACAATACAAAGCGTCATAACATATTTTTTATCTTCAAAAAACTGTTTTTCCTTGGTTATTAAACCGAACTGCAACAGCCAGCCGTTAACCCAACCGTATGAGTCGCCCGAGAAAAGTGTTTTCCATATGAGATAAACCGAACCCGAAATAGACGGTGCATAGAAAATAAGTGTAACAACCGCTCTGATTTTCGGAGGAAGCTCATTGATGAACCAGGCGACGAGGAATGACATGAGGTAGGAAGCGGGACCGATGATCACCGCGAATATAAATGTGTTTTTGCAAGCTGTTATGAAAATGTCATCGTCGAGGAAAAGGCTGATGTAGTTGTCAAGGAATACGAAATGCGGCCACTCCAGCATGTTGAAGTCTGTAAAGCTGATTACTATCGACAAAAGCACCGGGATGATGGTGAATATGGTAAAGAGTATCATATACGGCGCGACCATGACGTAAGCAACTTTGTTGCGCTTAATCTCTTTACATGTCCACTGCCAGCGCGTCATATCCTTGCGGGCAACAGCCTGTTTAACTGCCGTTTTCTGTGACATGTGCTCATTCTCCTTATATAGATTTCTTCATATTAATTAATCAACGTATGAGTTGAGCGCAACTCCCGCGTCATTTAGGAACTCAGCCGCGTAATGAACTTTTGTAGCCAATTCCTGTGCATATTTGTAGACATCGTAATTGTAGCAGCCTTCCTTTGCTTTGATGGATGCTATCTCACCTGCCGCGATTGTTCCCTGAGGATCGATCGTGTTAAGGATACTGCTGAGCGAATCTGCCGCAACTATCATGGCCGAAGCCTCTCCGCTGGCCATAGCCGCACGGGCGCTGTTGATTATAGAATCATACGCTGTGGAGTACGAAGATGAAGCAGTAATGTCATCAAGAAGCTCTGTGACCTGTTTCATTCTCTTTATAGCCTTTGTATCTCCGAGTGTAAGAGTCTCAAGTTCGAATTCCTTGCGTTTCTTCGTGATTTCCTTGTTTATGGTAGTAATATACTTTTGAATTCCGGTGACCGGGTCCTTGTTGTAGTTATAAGCATCAAGGAATACAAACTGTGTATAACGGCCGATGATGTAGGCTCCGGGGTAGTTCGGGATGGAAGCGAGATTGTTGAACTGAAGCTCAACATTCCTTTTTTCCTCGGCAGTCCAGGGCATGCTTCCGAGCGCTTTCAGGTTTGCGGTCGGGTGCTTTGCAGAGTCACCGAGGAGTGCAACCATTTCGTTTGCATAGTCACCCTGGCATTTATCTCCGGCATGCCATTTCATGAATTCCCATGCTCCATCCTCATTGCTGCATCCACTGACCATGACTATAGCCGAGACAGTGGAAACCGAGACGTTGTTGATGTTTCCGTTCTCATCCTCAATGCCCGGGAGCGGAACGAACTGCCAGAGTCCGCGGATCTCGGTCGCATAGACAACCAGCTGATTGTAGGTGGTGATATAAGAAGCAATACCGATCGGCATTTCTCCGGTTCTGAAGCGGTTCGCGAAATCGTATTTATACGGGAAGGAGTACATCGTGAACATGTTGCACATCTTCTCAAATGAGTCGAGCGCGGTATTGGAATCGAGGTTTATTCTCATGCCATCGTCGGCAAAGAGGGTGCCGCCCATCTGGTAGAGGAACATCTTATAGTCGTTTGATAAACCTATTTCCATGTTGTTGGCCTGGAGAATCGGGACAGCTTCGAGTATATCGTCCCAGGTCTTCGGAATATCGATATTGAGGTCATTAAGTATGTCGGTTCTGACGAACATCATCGGAAACGACTGGTTCTCGGGCAGTCCGTAGTAATGGTCTACACCGTCTGCATCGGCAATCCCGAGCACAAGCATGGCCGCCTCGTTGAACGCACGCGTATCCTTGTTTATCGCAAGGTCATAGAAACCGTCGTAGTTCTCAATATTTATCAGTGCGCCGCGGATTGCATAGTTGATAACGTTATCCTCGCCGAGTCCGATATAAACGTCAGGTCCGCTGTCGGCAAGGATCGAAGGAAGCAGGGTGCTTCCGACAACCAGCTTGAGGTTGACCGAGTATCCGTATTCGGGCGTGAAGTCATTATTAATAAGGTTGCGAACCACCTGAGCCTGGTCACGTCCGTAAGCAAGCCAGACTTCTACGGCATTTAAACTGTCTTTATCGTTTGTGTCTGAGGTAGCTCCCATGCGGTTGTAGTTTCTGATGAAGCTCATGAAGAAGCTTGATATCTCATGCGCGAAAGACTGGAAGAAATTCGGCTTAGCCTTTGGGGTATTTGCATCGGTTGACTGGATGACGATGAAGTCAAGCTGCAGCGGCTGGGTTTTTGAGTTGCTCAGCAGCGTTCCCAGCGTTCCGAGGTAGCTCTTGAGCTGGTCGAGGTTACGGGCAATTTCGTCCTCGTCTCCGTGCATACGGCGAAGCAGCCAGATAACTTTTTCGAGAGTCGCAGCGTTCGTACTCTTAACACCGGCTGTGGCTGAAAGCTCGTTGGCAATCCCCTCAAGTATGTCAGCTTGAACCTTCAGGTCGATTATAACATCGGGCATTATACGGTAGAAACCGTAGTCGCGGTACTGGTCAGGAGATGCTCCTGTGAGCTTTAATATTTCAAGGTAATCAGTATTTATAGACTTTATCGACTCGTTAAGCTGGCGGACAACATCACCCATCGCTCCGAGAGCGACCTCAAAGCGGATTGTATATGTAACACCAGCTTCCAGGTAAAGCTCTATATCGCGGTATTCAGTTACAACATTCCCGTCCGCGTCTGTTGTCTTGACTGCGAAACTGAGAGCTCCTGACTGCCACTCGGTCGAATAATTGAAGACCAGTTCGGTGGCTTCCTTGAACGGAACTCCGTTGTAATACCCCTTAGCGCCTTCTGCAAGGCCGTCACTGTAAATGTAGAGCGCGCGCGAGGTATATATTCCATCGAGTATGTTCTGGCGGAATCTCGTGTCTATCCCGTAGAGGCCTGAGTTGTCAACGCGCATTTTATATTCAAGCCACTGTCCCGAGGTCTGCCACTTGTCGCCGCCGATGGTGTTAAGCACCATTCTCGTGGGATCTGCTGGGGAGTTGATGGCGCAGGATCTGTCCTCAATCGGGTAAACCGTCTGAGTGGATGAAGCCGACGGGAACTCAGCCTCGATCTTGACCACGCTCGATCCCTTTGCTTCGCCCTGATACTTGCTCATATACTCATCATATGTGAGGCTATCCTTGTGGGGGACAAGCATAATGGATTTTATTGCAACAGGCTCGTTCACACCCTCGAGCGAAATCATATGCTCTCCGGCGGTGAAAACAAACTCAAAACTCTCGGAATAGAAACCGTCAACGTCCTTCAGCTCATACGAGCACCAGACCGGTGTCTGCTTCATCGAATTGCGGAGTTCGTTGTTATCGATATCCTCAGTGAAGAAGCGTATCAGCTTAGAGTCCACAAGTTCCGAAATATCCTGTGTCCAGTAATCGGGCATCTTGTAAACAATATATGTACCGTCCGCTCTTTCCTCTGCCGTAGCTTCAATATTCAGCTGCTTTGCCGCGGAAAGGTATTCGTCGGCGTTTTCCTTCTTGCCGAGCAGGAATTCACCGTCGCTGTATTCGTTCTTCCAGACTTTCGTCATGGTTATATAGCGTGATTCAGCGAAGGGGATCGTGCCGTCAATTCTGAAAATACGCTGTATCGACGCCGATTTGTTTTCTATGGGATAATAAAGTATTATGACGCTGTACTTTGCAGTCTCCGGGATAGAGACAGGCCACGAAACAGTGCCGGTGTCGGGTATGGTCAGCGCTTCGATGCCGTCAAAAGTTTCTTTTTTAACATCTGCGTTGGTGCTGGCCTTATCATAATCCACACCACTTATAACAATTTCCTTTTCAGCTCTTCCGACGCTTGCGTACTTCTGACTGTACTCTTCGTACGAAATCGCGTTAAGCTGTTCCCTGACGTCCTCTATTGTCTTGTCTGTTACCGACGCGCTGTCAGACGACGACTTATTGCCGTCTGCGCCCGCCGCTGCGACGCTTATCGCGCCGCCAGGTATCAGAAATAACAACGCGAGGAAAAGAGCGCATAATCTCGATAATTTCGTTCTTTCCATAATGGGTTCTTCCTCCTGCCAAGATTTTTGTGATACGGCTCGGAAAGTCACCGTACCCCACGGGATACTATGATTCGCTCAATAATCAATACATGGGTTTACGTATTGCCTATCGGCATGTGCCGTGCATTCCGGGCGCTTGCGGAACAATGTTCCGGGCGCAGATTATTTTGTGTAAAATGACTATCCTGAAGCCTTCCCAAAGCTCCCTTACAGCCTCTTTACACCGGCAACCGGTGCATACGGTTTGCACAGCAACAAAACCGGACACGATTTGCCCTGAATTTATAGTGTAATGATACCATAACGCATTTTCATTGTCAAGCGCCGTTTTATCTTATATTTATTATATATTCCGGGGAATTAAGATATGGTTGCCAGCGTTTGTTTTCAATGGTTTTCTGAAAATTTTACATTTAGTGCAACATTGCATAGGCAAATACGCAGCATTGGTTGTGGTAATTATTATTTACCTCGTTCGCTCATGTTATCTGTTAATATGCTTGTATTTTGTGCACATTTTCTATTATTTTATTTTAATTTCATTTTCGGTTTTTTAGAGGTAATTATTATTTACCCATGCATTTTCAAATAATTGCGTGCGCAACAATCCGGTCTCGCTTGTGTTTGTGCATAACTTACAATTTTCAGCTCGTATTTTCTACATCTGTATTTAAATATTTTTTACGATTATATTTTAGTATTATCACCATATGTTACCTGATGTACGTCCGAAATACTGTTTTTTTACTTAAATGGCGTTCGCGGACACAGAATTCAGTGGTACTTTCTTGACATTCTCAAGCGAGTATAAACATTAGAAGTTTTTGAAGAGGGGTCCGGGGAGGAACCTTTCTCAAAAGGCTCCTCCCCGTCGCATCTCGGCATCCCCGTCTTTACATCCCCAATACCGCCGAGCCTATAATTCCTGCGTCATTCTTCAGTTCGGCTATCCGGATATCGGTCAGCGGGACTATTGTACCGCCATACTGTTCCTTCCTTATGCCGGGCATTATGGCATCGATAAGCGACCGGCCTTCGTTCGAGATACCTCCGCCTATCGAGATCACTTCAGGCTGAAATATATTCAATATATTCGTGAGCCCGGCAACGAGGTAGCCTATGTACATATCGTAAACCTCGCGCGCGGCCGCGTCGCCCAGGCGTGCTCCGTCGCAGGCAGTGCGCCCGGTGATTTTACCCTTCTTCTCAACGAGCTCGGTCATAACAGTTTTACGCCCGGTTTTCGCGCACTCCTCGATCTTCTCTCGCGTCATGCGTATCATAGCGGTGGCCGAGCTGTATGACTCCCAGCAGCCGCGCCGCCCGCAGGTGCAGGGATAACCGCCGTACTCGATGACTATATGCCCGAGCTCGGCGCCCGCGTAGTTGAAACCTGTATAAATTTTATTATTGATTATTACTCCGCCCCCGACACCCGTCCCGAGAGTTATCATAACCGAGTTTGCTGTTCCCTTAGCGGCGCCGGCAATAGCCTCACCCCACGCAGCGGCGTTTGCGTCGTTCTCGATTAAAACATTCCCCGCTCCCGTGCGCTGGCGCAGGAGAGACGCTATCTGAAACTTGCGGAATGGCAGATTGTTCGCGTACTCAACAACGCCGGTGTCGTGATTGGCAATGCCGGGCGTCGCAATTCCCACCATATCAACGTCTTTTATCGTTATACCTGCCTCGGCAGCGACCTTTTGGCAGAGTGCCGCCATATCGTCGACTATAAGCTCCGGCGCACGCTCCGCTTGAGTCGGAAGACTCGCTCTGGTAACAATTTTAAAATCTCTGTCAACAAGTCCGACGGCAATATTGGTTCCGCCGAGATCGATTCCTATCCTGTACATATCTCCTCCGAAGTTTAACATAAAAATATACCACCCGTTATTATATAATAAGGGAGGTCATTTATCAAGTGTCTTTGTTCTTTTTCTATAAATTCCCCGGAACCACCCGGATTAATATCCACGGCTATTGCCCGGGAAATATCAGGTCACGGGCTTATTAAAAATATCGTCAATTTCCTCCGGCCTTATCCTTATCAGCGCCACAGTCATATAGACCGTAACTGCGACCGCAAGGACAACCGTGATAATTATCGTAGGCACGTCCCACCAGGACCCCTCCCCCAGCGTTGGCAAAAGGAATCCGCAGAAATCGTAAACCGCATGCAGCAGCACGCAGAACCATATATTTTTTGTCCTGAGCAGCACGACTGCGCACATGCCTCCGATAAGGAACGAATACCCTATCTGCATTATCACCGGACCGATACCAGATCCGGCAAACAGATTGAACAGGTGCACCCCGCCGAAAACCGCCGAGGAAATCACGGTTGAGAGAAATATTTTCTTTTTTGTATCGCGCCGCGATTCAAGTATCATAAGAAAAAACGACCCCCGGAAAGCCATTTCCTCAAAAATCCCGATAAAAAGACATTCAAGGGCAAAAAGTGCAACGGCAGCCGGCGTCCCGGTAAGACAGGCGTTCCCTGTAGCAAGTGCGATTATAGGCAAGTTGTTCACTACTACCAGAAGGCTGGGTACGATGAATATCAGCGATCGCCAGAACGGTTTTTTTAACGGATTTGTAATCCTGTAGCCGAGATAGAACACAAGCGCCGTGAACATAAGCGATCCGAGCCCGCGGGTGATTACCATACGGATGATCTCAGACAGTTTCTCATCATCCGATAAAACGATACCCGAATACTCGAAAAATATCATTGTCGGCGTGCAGAGCGCAATCAGGGCAATGACGTACGCGCGTTTATTTTTAAGCTTCATGTTTTCCGGCAGCCTTCGCAGTCAGCTTTTCCTCAATAAACCAGAACGCAAACCCTCCGGCTATCAGCACAAGAGCCGTTAGTTGCGAAGGTGAAAGGAAACTTATGAGTGTCTCCCCCCTGTCGTCGCCCCGCAGGTACTCGATAAAAAATCTCCAGACCCCGTATGAAATCATATAGAACGGAAAGTTATAGCTCTTTCGCTTCAGTGCCCTTAATATGAACCATACCGTCAGCCCCGCCAGGAAAATCGACTCATAAAGCTGAACCGGCAGCACTTTCTCCCCGGCATAAGCCATATAAATACCGCATGCGTCCGACGCTATCCCGTGGCAGCAGCCGGCCATAAGACAGCCAAGCCGCCCGAGGCTGTGGGCCGCCGTGATTCCCGGCGCCGCCATCCCTGCTATGTGGAAAAACTCTCGCTTTACTATCCCGCCGCGGAAAACCAGTCGCCCGATCACAAAATACGAGACGAGGAATATACCCGCTCCGCCGATCAGCCCGCCGTAAAAAGTCATACCGGTATTTTTCGTAATCTCAAAAATCCCGGTCTCCCGGTAATTATAAAAAGCCTGAAAAAGCACCGAGGAGCCGTACCCGCCCAGAACCGCCGCGAAGGCCGTGCCGAGGCAGAAATTAAACAGCCCTGCGTCAAGCTTGGTTTTATCTGAGAGCACGCGAAAAACCACCATCGCCGTAATTATGCCGGCGGTGAAAAATATGTCATACAGGGTCAGTCCGAAAATAATTTCATTAGGATACACTTTTTCCCTCCGGATTATAATAGCATTATTGCCAACGGCAAAAAGCCGCTGGCAATAAGCGTTCACTTTTTATTTTTTTATCTGACTGATAGCCTTTCAGTCTTTCTTCTTTTTAATTATGATCGCCGCTGCCGGAACAATAAATGCAATAACACCGATGCCGACAAGCGATCCGCATCCGCCCTTATCAGAATCACCCGCAGTTGTGACTGCCGCCGGAGTTTTTGTCGTAACGGAAGCAGTAGCCGTTGTTACCGGCGCCGCGGTAGTGGTCGGAGCCTTAGTGGTTACGGGGGCCTTTGTGGTATCCGGAGCCTTAGTGGTTGCGGGTGCCTCAGTCGTTGTTACCTCGGGATATGTATAAGCAATCCACGCAGCCTCGGTTACAGCCTTTTGATAGTAGAAGCCCATGTAATTGAGACGTCCTTCGTTACCCAATATTCTTGTATCGCCGCTGAAGTAAAGATCGCTCAGTACAAATGTATGCTTGCCGGCTGACAGATCGGCAGTAAGATTGTAATAATATGCAACCTGATACGCCTTGTCTGAATTAACGCCGTTTGTGGTAACGATGTCGGCAGCTGCTTCGGCCATCGTATATGTAAAGGAATACGTTCCGTGTGTTGCGCTGCGGAAAGCACCTTTAGTATCCGATATGTTGACCTGGTATTTCTGTCCGTCGTCGATACTGTATGTAAATCCGCGGTCTTTGGTATCGTCGTTGCATTCCGTCTCAGTTATCTCGGCACAGCCCACTACTACAAATTCATATTTTCCAGCATCTTTTATATCAAAATAATATGTAAGCGGAGCTCTGTCGTCAGGATTGGCTGCATCTACTACGTTTGCCCATAATGAAGTATCATAGTTGAAAACTCCGTCTCCCCAGTTAAACGGATCATTGAAAAAATACGGCAAATTCCAGTCAGTAATTGTTACCATCCTGTTAGTACCGTTGTTTTTTCCAGGAGCTTTTCCGGCCAATGCAACATCATATTCGTTTGCACCGACAAAAACAGCGTCCAGCCTGACAACAGGCAGCTTCTGTGAATAAATTTCATACACGGTCGAGCACTTCGCCTGATCAGTGATATCAATCGGAAGTGTTGCAGTACCTGTCGCAGAAGCCGCAAGAACAATCGTTGAAATTAACATGGCTGCAAGAACCAGTGCAGATAAAACTTTTTTCATGCTTTATAGCCTCCATAATGTAATTAATATTATTTTACATCTTTTTTCTTTTTTGTCAAGTATATTTTAAGAATGACATTGTAAATTTGTGACATCCAACGGTTGTTTTGTGGTTTTGACCATTTTCCCGCGGCCATAACCACCGACCGACTTCAAACCATAATATTGTTAAATCATCGCCTCACAAATCACGGCTAACCCTTTTAGCGCCTGCCTTAAATGAGAACTATTTTTTCAATCTGTTCATTAATTGAGTTCTCGGTTGCACACTCATTCATACCCGCGCCGAGCAACGCATACGACGAAGCTATTGTTCCGCCCCTGCCCGAAACAACCCCGCCTATATACTGATGAATTTTACTGCTTCCTCTGAATCCCGTGTCAGCCTGAAACGTTATTACAGAGACCTTCTTGCCGGAGAAATCAGCATTTTTCAGGAATGTGTTCATCGCCGGCACTCCGTTTGACGCGCAGATAGGCTGCATCAGGTAAACCTTACCCACGTCTTTAATCGCAAGCCACGGCTCACCAATGAGTTTGGAACCCATCTTAAAGATCGCCTTAAGCACCCCGCCTTTTTTCTTTTCTTTCAGCTCAATGATTTTCCCGCCCGTTTTCCTGCCGAGGATTCCAGCCGCAAGCCTCGTGCTCCCGTCTTTTGAAAAGAACACAATTGCGGTATCGCTTGTGTTTTCCATTTTCGTCCCCTCCATAATGTATGATTATTTATAACCATTCACCATTCATTCCAGCGGTATTTTCTGTTCTGCCCTAGCAATTCCACATCGCAATGCAGGCACAGCACGTTCTTTTCGAAGGAACTTCTCAATCCCTTCATAGCGTAAGTACGTCAGATTCTCAAATATACTTATATGATACTTCGTTCTGTACCGTTTGTCAAGCGTCTTGAGAAAATCGGACACCCGGTGCGAACCGGCTTTTCCGCCGTCAATAATCTCACACTTCGCCCGGCTTTCTCAACCTCAGTTGAATATTTTCCTTTTCTGCAACCTTGTTTAATATTCCCTTGAGAACCTTTGCCGGCGCCTTTCTGTCTGTGAGCACAATGCCTGCGGCTTCTCTTTCTGCCGCCCCGAGTGCTATATGTAACTCCTCCGGCGGCAGGTGCGCTGCCGCAAGGCAGAAAAAGCTCCGGCACCGCCCGTCGTCCCAGTCAGCAAGCATCTTCTCAAGCAGTACCATTCGCTCCCTCTGCCCGGGGAGGAATTCGTCAAGACCCTTTTCCCGTATGAAGAACTGATTAACCATAACCTTTCTGTGCGTCACAAACGAATCTGTTTTCCCCGTCTCCTTATCGAACCTGACGCAGGGAAAATCGATACAGAGCGCGCAAACCTCCAGCCCCTTTTTCTTCGCACAGCAGCCGAGATACCCGCAAGCCGGGTGCAGCAGCTCGAAATTCTCCCCTCCGCTGCCCGGACAGCGCGAGGTTCCCTCTGTATAAAACCTCGGGCATAACCCGCAGTCGATGCCGCAACATCCGATTGCGGGTATCTTCTTAATCATAAAACTTCACCTTCTTCTGCAACAATATAAATCCATTTAATATTTTTTATTTACCCCTGCCGCACCGGCAATATCGTACCCGGTGGGCCCCTGGAATATCCGCAGGTCAAACTCGGGTATGACAGCCAGTATATGGTCAAAAATATCGGCTTGTATTGTTTCGTATTCCACCCAGTTGGTAGTGTTTGTGAAAGCGTAAATTTCAACCGGCAGTCCGTGATCGGTTGGATCGAGCTGCCGTACAATACGTGTCATAGCCCCGTGCAGTCTGGGATTTTGCTTCAGATACGCTTCAATATACGCCCGCAAAGTTCCTATATTCGTAAGGTGCCTGCCGTCGGCAAGGTCTGACTCGCCTATGCCGAGCGATTTATTGTAAGCTCCCGTCTCCTCAAGCTTCCCGGCAAGATAATCCTTTATATACCTTATCCTTCCGAACCGCTCTAGCATCTCAGCGTTGCAGAACTTTATACTCGTCATATCGATGAAAATCGCCCGCTTGATCCGCCTGCCCCCTGTCTCAGACATAGCCCGCCAGTTCTTGAAGGACTCCGAAACGAGTGAGTAGGTCGGTATTGTTGTTACAGTCTTGTCCCAGTTCTGTACCTTGACAGTGTGAAGGGTGACATCAATCACGTCGCCGTCGGCATTCCGGTCCGGCATTTCTATCCAGTCTCCGACGCGTATCATATCGTTCTCAGTGAGCTGTATACTTGCGACAAACCCGAGTATGGTGTTCTGGAAGATGAGCAGCAGCACGGCTGTTGCCGCGCCGATTCCCCCCAGCAGCAGCATCGGCGAGCGGTCGAGCAACACACTTATGACGAGGACAGCTCCGATGATGTAGGCAAAAATCTTGACGAGCTGTAAATATCCTTTGATCGGCCTTGAGTACGATATCGAATATCCGTGATAAATGTCGTTCACCGCATCGAGCAGGCGGTCAAGAGCGAGGATTATCACAAAAATGATCAGCGAGAATGCAATCCGCCGTATCAAATCTTCGCCTACCGGAAAGGCCGGCGCAAAGAAATGGACAATAACTGCCGGGATCACAAGAAAAAGGCGCTCAAAAACTTTCCGGTTTATTACCGCATCATCCCATTTTGTGCGGCTTCTGGCGGCTATCGCCCGTATGATTCCAAGCAGAATTATTTTGAATATATAATATACAAAAAGAGATAACAGAGCAACAAAAAACACCAGCGCCCCGCCTGAAAAAAAACCCGCTACCGCCTCGTTCATTCCCTGCCCCATCAGATATGACTTTATCCAGTCAGTCATTATTATGACCATGCCTTTCTGTTACTGTGATTGTGCGGGTCCCGCCGACGGGCGGCGGAATTGCCGCCATCCCTTCCGGAGCGGTACAAAACTCACCGTTTGAAAGATTTATCTTTCAAACTTGCTCCCTGCGCCGCTATTTTTTCTTAGTAGCCTTCCCGCTCAAGATGTTCAGAGCAACATCGTCAGCACAAGATTCCTGCTCCATACTGTATATTATTATATCATCCGCTATACCGCATACCGTAAAGATAACCGTAATTAAATGTTCAACCGATGTTTACCCACCTGTCAGTCAGTAATATTTTAATAATACAACTTTTTCATAATAAAATGGCTCAGATATTGATTTTTTATGAACAATTCTGTTTATTTTCAGTTTATTTGTTTATATAGCATAATTTCCTAGTTCATTTTCGGTCATTTTAGCTACGGTATAATGACACCCGATAAATTAATAATAATAAGATTTTATAAAATTCACATAATAGCGGGAAAGCTTTTGCGGAGCGACGAAGTATTCTTGAAAAGCAACCGTAACCCTTATGTCTTCAAGCTGAATTCACCCCCTTGTTACAGGGGGTGAATTTTTTATTAGATTACTGTCCTTAACCACATAAGCACTGTTATTATTTTAAATTATTCAATTTATCTTCATGCCACTTGCGGGCATAGCCCAGACGTGCGGCATCATTAAGTAACCCATAATAGTTGTACGGAGTGGTAAATATCCACGGAGCCGCAATAAAGCCGTGCAAGTGTTCTTTACTAAAATCATTTTCTATCGGAAGCATTACCGTTTGCTCGATATTTGCGTAAAATCTCCATGTCGAACCGGTAAGCACCTGATCATACCCCATATTGTTCAGATCAATATACGCCTGACAGCTTTTGTTTGCATAAACTCCGTTTTCTTTTGGCTCTATACGGTTGTAATACCAATTGGATTGCAGCACACTCTTAGGCATGTGTTTGCAGAATAAATCCGGATAATGCCAGTAATAATCCGACCACACCCAGGGACGTGCTCCGTTTTTCTCGATGCAATCACATATGTAATAAAAGTCCTTCCACCACAAAACTTCATTGCGTACCCTTGATATTCCACGCCTGTTTTGAAATTCAGATTTTTCCTCATCCATACCGATATGGAACAGCCTCGGTTTATCAAACAGTGCGCACACTTCGTCAATCAGGTCCTTTATAACCTCGTAATACTTTGGCGTTGACAGCATCTTTGTATAATCCTGTAACCAGGAGTCGTGCCCTGCTGAGAAATTCAATTTTGGTATCGGTTCAAGGCCTGATTCACGTATTCTTTTAAGTTCTGTTCTGAACTCATCCGGGGACCATGATCCCTTAACAGCAAGCTCAGGATGACTTTGGTATTTAATTGCTTCTCCGATATCAATCAGAACAGTATTAATTCCCTGTGTCGGAAGAAAATCAATCACTTTTTCCCATGTTTCACGATCGCAAAGCAGGTGGTCGCGATATACCGAATCGCCATGATATTTCTCTTTAACACCGCCGTACTGGTCACCCCACATATTTGAACCGAGGTGAATCAGATATGCCCACATAAATTCTTTTCTCTCTGTTTTCATGCTTATCCCCTTCCAAATATTAAATAAAATTCTAATCGCGCTTAACAGTTATCAGTTATGCTGAATTCAATCAAGCAACGGTCCAAGATTGAGGGAGAGCCGGGAGATATACTGATTTGTCCCCATCCGGCTTCGGTTCCGCCGGCAGAGCCGCTTTCATAATTCAAGTCCCCGTTGGCACCTTGACCGCGGTGAGGCGCTTAAAAACGAAATTTCAAAGGTTCAGCCAGCCGCATGTCCGAGCACTGAAAACTTCTTTGGTTATCAAACCTTGCTGACCATAAAACGATATAACCGGGCAACTTTATTTTAAGGCCGGCAGCCGGTTTTCTTTGTTTTCTTCAGTTTAGTTTACCACACTTTTACTGATTTTGCAATATGTATGATACCCGTTTGCCACAAAAGGAGAAGCTCCATTCAAATGAATGGAGCTTCACATTTGAATCAGACCCTTTAATAACATGCATGTCAATAACGACATGCTTCTTTTTGCTAAAAAACCGGAGAACAGTCTCCTTACTTTCAAACAAGTATCAAAAGGTAAGAACAAATGGACGAAATCCTTCGTCATTAATATTATTTACAATTCGGTTGATATCATTCCTGAAATTATTTTCCTGTACATTATAAGCTTACCGTATTTCTGATGACTTGTTATGTAAACAATAAAAACTTTCAATATAATAATCAGAAATTTCTTTTATTTGTTCAGTATAATTTTTTGATGACAAATCATAAACACCAACCGTTTTCATTCCTGCTGCCTTTGCAGTTTTTAAAGCTGTAAGATTATCGTCAAAAAACAAACATTCGCTTATATTTACGCCCAGTTTCCGGGCAACAGCAATATAAATATCAGGCTGCGCTTTGGTTAAGCCGAAATCCTCAATTGTCCAGACATTATCAAATAAACTGTATACATTATGCTTTTTCAAACACCCGTCTACATAATGATGGGGAGATGCGGTAAGAACATTAAGGCTGCTGCCTGCCTTTTTCAGCTCTTTTAGAAAATCAAAGACAAAATCCTTTAAAGCTACATGGTTCAAGTACTCAAAATACAATATTTCGCTGATGTTTTTCAAATAATCATCAAGAGAAATTTCAAGACCTAACGAAATGGTATATTTAGAAGCATTTATATTGCCAAGCGGAGTTATCGTTTCAACAAAGTTTTCAGGAACTTTTATTCCGGCTTTCACTAAAGCTTTTATATGCACTCCCGCCCAGGTCGGCATAGAATCAACCAGAGTGCCATCAAAATCAAAGATATACATCATTTTTATTACCGTGCCTTCCCGTTAACTCCATAAATATCAATTCCGATTTTTACACGACTCATTATCTGAGGATAAACTCGATCCCTAATTTTAGCATACCTTTTTCAACTTGTCAATTTTAAGAAGGAGATACACTTGATATTACCGCAAGGAGTCACTTCCATTCCAAAAGATCATACCTAACGTTTTACATATTATACGCTAAATGTATCATTTATTTAAGACGATTAATATTATGATAATAATAGTCAACCCGATTAGGAGAATTGATATGGCTGAAAGAAACATGCCCGTTGAGGTTGTGGATATTACTACTCCGGCTCTCAACTCCATGCTGGGGAGGTACTTCATCGGCCAGACGGAGCTGCTTAACTTTGGAAACCGCCGGTATGCCTGGGGCGGTATCGTCAACCCGATTGACTCAGGCGTCAATTTATTCTTTGATATTTTTACAATTACAAACTTTTCAGCAAAAAGCTTCGTCGGGGAAATCTGGCTCAACGCAAGGCCTCCCCGGAACGCTAAACCTTCTTCAACAGTAACTCCGTCAAATCAGGCTATATTCCCGCCTCCGAAACCAAAAGCAATCATGCTTGACGCGGATGATTTTATAGAACCGCTTATAAAAGGTGTTAACATTTTTGGAAGGATTGTCTCGCCGGATTCCACCCTTGTAAGCGACTCGCATAAGGGATCAATAATTATCCCGCCGGGCGGTACCTTTTCAATACTCCTGCAATCCGGGGATATGCAAAACATACAAGGTACTATCGTTTTGACCTGGTGGGAAGAAAAATATGCTGAAACGTCCTTTTAATGCCGAGGAGAAACAGAATATGTACTTGTTACCCGAAGAAAACCTTCCCCAGAAGGTTGTTGTTTTATCCGACGCCGTTTATCATTCATACATAGGCAGTTATTTCCTGGGGCAAACCGATATGATCTTATTCGGGGGAAACTACAACGCCTGGGGTGCTTTGGTCAACCCCCGTGGATCCAACGTAAACATGTTTTTAAACGCCTACACAATATCTAATTTCACCGATAAGCCCTTTACCGCTGAAGGTTGGTTAAGCAGCATACTCCCCGGTGAATCAGTGATATCAAGGAATTTTGCTGCAGGGAACCAGGCCATCTCTCCTCCGTCGCAGCCAATGGTAAAAATCATGAGCGCAAGCAATGTTGCGAATAAATCCCCCAGCGGCGGAACCTATACATTCACGCGCAGGGTTGAACCCGATCAGACGCTTACAAAGCATGACTTTCAAGGTATGTACATAATTCCTCCCGGGAGTTCTTTTGCACTGTTCTTTTTATCTCCGGGAAAAGAATTCATGCAGTCAAAACTAGCTTTCGGCTGGTGGGAAGACCGGATCGATCACAGTATCAGATGCTAAATGATTAAAAACAAGGTGCCCTAGCCAATCTAAACGCAGGGTACCTTGTCTTATTTTATACAAATACAGGCTTTATACTTGTGTTTTTTGTTCAGCTTTATAAGCTGTAAACCTGCTGATAATATCAGGGTTATCAGCGAAGAAATTATTTAATATCTCAATACAGACCGATGTATCATTGCTGACCGTGTGCTCAACTTTTTCTGTTTCCTGAAGAATTGTCGCTTCGCAAACACCGATTGTACGCATGAAATTTTCAATTATGAGATGTCGTTTATACAGCCATGCGCCTATCTCCGCACCCTTCTCTTCAAGCATGAGGACTTCATATTTCTCATATTTTAAGAATCCCATATTGGCAAGTTTCTGAACCATTTTCGTCGCGGAGGGTGGTTGTATGTTCAGAGCCTGGGATAATTCATTAATTCTCGTGTAACCGGTTTTCAGGGTCAGACGATAAATCATTTCAATATAATCTTCCATAGACGCAGTGAGATTACTGTCGTCTTTTTTCATATATTCCTGAAAAGTATGAAAATTGCTGCTGTCCACATTATCACCTGATTATTCAATATACTAAATAATATTAGCTTAACCTAATTTTTATTTCACTTGAGTAACACTTATTACCGGAATCTCATATTTTATTATTAGCCTCGTCTAAAATATAAAAAATATGAAGGTATTAAAAATGCAAAGCAATGAATACTCAAACAATTGCAGTCGGGAAATAGACATTAATGTTGAAAGACATCGAATTTCATCAAAACCAAAGCGTAAAAGCAAATTGCTTTTAAAATTCCTTGGCCCGGCTTTTATTGTCAGTGTGGCTTACATAGATCCCGGTAATTTCGCGACAAACATAAGCGGCGGCTCGTTTTTTAACTATAATCTCGTCTGGGTAATACTTTGGAGCAACCTGATGGCCATTTTCCTTCAGATCATGTCCGCAAAACTCGGTATTGCAACAGGTAAAAATCTCACACAGATGTGCAGGGAAGTTTTTTCGAAGAGGATCAACATCGCGTTCTATATTGTCGCTATGATAGCGTCAATGGCCACAACGATGGCGGAATTTCTCGGAGGGGTCCTCGGATTTAATCTGCTGCTGGGAATCCCGCTCACCTGGTCGGTTGTCCTAACAGCAGCGGTTACCCTGGGTATTATATATTTACAGCGCTATGGGCAGCGGGTTGTTGAAATCATTATCACCGCTCTTATTGCCGTCATCTGTGTTTCATACACTGTCGAACTATTCCTCTCAAAGCCCGACTGGGCAGAAGCAGGACTGCACACACTCATCCCCTCCCTGCCGAACGGGCAGGCGGTACTGCTGGCAGTAGGTATGCTGGGCGCGACAGTTATGCCGCATGTTATCTATCTGCATTCACAGCTTGTCCAGAGCAGGAACGGCGGAGTAACGGTTGAAGAGAAAAAACATCATTTGCGAATGGAGAAAATTGATATTTTCATCGCGATGAATATTGCCTTTATTGTCAACGCCGCCATGGTCATAGTCTCGGCATCTGTCTTTTACAGCCGGGGAATGATGGTCGATTCAATCGAGCTGGCTCATAAATCGCTCGAACCCCTCCTTGGCAGGCTTTCGAGCGGTGCGTTCGGTGCAGCGCTCCTTGCGTCGGGGTTCTCTTCGTCATCAGTTGGCGCTATGGCGGGCGAGACAGTCATGGACGGGTTCATCGACTTTAAAATACCTCTCTTCATCCGAAGGATTATTATCCTTTTGCCCGGTGTAATCGTGATCTTTGCCGGTGTCAACCCTATGAAGGCGCTTCTTCTCAGCCAGGTAAGCCTCAGCTTCGCATTGCCATTTGCCGTCATACCCATGATTATCATTACAAGCCGGAAAAATCTGATGGGGGCCTTTGTGAACAAAACATGGGTAAAGACACTCGGCATACTTATCGCATCGCTTATAATCGCGCTGAATGCTGTACTGTTATATATGACATTTACCGGTCAGACCTGACTGTTCCAAAAATAAAAAATGAACACCTGTCCCGATACGTTGTATCAGAACAGGTGTTAAAAACATATTTCCGCTGTTTATTCCCCTATATTAAGAACATTTTTCCTGTTGTTCCTGGCATAAAGCACCGCAGTCACCGCAGCAATTACAAACACGGTAATAAACATTATAATATACGCCGGTATACTCTTAAATGTAATCACGCATATGATGGGCGGAACGAATCCGGCCAGGCCTGCCAGCATTGTGACCATCACCGAAGCGCTCTGTTTTACAACACGAACCTCATTTTCCCATTCCAAAACCGGCATGGCAAGGTTGATTGAAATACCCGCAACTGCCGTATAAAGAATATAAACTGCAGGAACCACGATAATGAGGAGCGCGCCGGTGAAGTCCGGCTTAATTGCAATCAGGCTGAAGATCACCGCAACAATATATTCGGGCAGGGCGATGGCCAGCGATACAAGAATCTTGCTGTCGAAAATATCCTTGCTTCTCACCGGAATTGTTTTGGCTATCCACCACTGCTTCCCCTCCATTGAAACAGAGCAGGAAGCCGGCGTGGTTATCGACGCTATTGCCGCCAGAAACAAAGGCAAGGCATTTCCGAGTACCCCGGGAAACCCTAAGGCTGTCTCAAGTTTATCGGGACCCATAACAAACAGTGCAACGGCTGCCGCCGCCATAAGTATATAACCGATAATGGTATTTGTTACATAAATGCTTGAAGCGAAATACCTTTTCAGCTCCCGAAAAAACATGGCTTTAAGCGGTGATGAGGAGTTAAGCTCCCGCATTCTGTAGTTTTTCTTTGCAGACGTGCTGTTCAGTGCTGTGCAGATGGCTGAAAAATAACGCTGTATTATAAAAACCATCGCAAGAAACACAGCAAGAGATAATCCGATTAAAAGCAGTAGGTAAATAATATTCCCGTCTAAAGCGCCTTTCCCGAACCATACGGCGGGCGGATAGAGCTTTTCTATCTGGCCCATGACTGCCGCCGAAAAATTTTTCAGCATCTCTTCGTTCAGCTTATCCGCATTCCCGACAGATGAGTAATTGAAAAACATAAAGCCAAGTACAAGTATTATCGATAAAACCGAGGCGACAAGGCTCTTGTGTTTCATCCGTGAGCTTACGGCGGTGATAAGAGCACCAAGCAGAGCCGACACAGTCATCGGCAGAAGCGGGAGAAACAGAGTTCCGGCGATACTGTAAATATAGAATGAAACAGCCGGACGCGCCCATATGCCGTAAAGCACCGTTCCCGTGAACATCACAAAGCAGCTAAGCATAAGGTTCGTAACATACATGCTGAGAAATCGGCTGACGACAATAGCGCTCCTTGAAACCGGCATGGAAATCAGCGTCTCGTATGTGTTCTTCTGAAAAATAACGGCACCAGCCTTGAAAACAGACAAAAACATTATAACAAAGCTTGTGACCGTGAATAGATAAACCGGTACAACGTCTTTAAGTCCGATGCTTATCAGTCCTATTGTGAATACGGCTATATATCCTATCAGCATAAGTATTAAAAACGCCCACACGACCGACATAGCCACAAATCTTTTTTTCTTCTTCCGGTCCTTCGTGAATCTGAATTCGTTCAGCCCGAATAAATTACAAAGCTGAATCTCAGTCAGCAGTTTTATCTGTCTTAACACCGCCGACCACCTCCATAAACACAGATTCAAGCGATTTGCCGCCCGTCAGCTCCTCTGTCTTCCCCGCCGTTATCAGCCGGCCTTCTTTAATGATAGCAACTTTGTTGCAGAGCTTCTCCGCCACATCGAGCACATGAGTTGAAAAGAATATTGCGGTCCCCTCCCGGCAAAGCTGATGCATGACATCCTTTAAAAACACCACCGCCTTCGGGTCAAGCCCCACAAAAGGCTCATCCATTATGATCAGCCTGGGGCTGTGGACCAGCGCGCCGATTATTGCCAGCTTCTGCTTCATTCCGTGTGAGTATGACGAAATAAGGTCGCCGAGCGAGCGCATCATATCGAATCCATCGGCATATTTGCCGATAAGATTCTCGCGCGCCCTCTTCGATACACCGAAAACGTCAGCCATAAAATTAAGGTACTGAATTCCGGTCAGATATTCATATAAATCCGGGTTGTCGGGTATATACGCTATCATCGATTTGCATTTGATCGGATCCTCTTTAACCGGGATACCGTCAATTTTTATCTCCCCTTCTTCAAAATCAATGATTCCCGCAATGCATTTGATAGTTGTGGTCTTTCCGGCACCGTTATGCCCGATAAAACCATAAATATCGCCCGACTCCACATCAAGGTCAAGATGCGATACCGCAGTTTTGCCGCCTTTGTAGGTTTTTGTCAGATTTTCAATGTGAAGCATAATTATTCTCCTATTATTATTTGTTTATACCCTTCATATCTTTCTCGCACGGAGACGAAATCAGCGTCATCCGCCTGGGTTTTCTCCCCTCGCCGGGCTTGTTTTTAATAGCTTCCCTGAATATCGCGCTGATCTTTATCAGAAAATTCATGAACTCCTCATCTGTCATCATCAGTGTTGAAGTCGAAAAACTGAGCATATCCTTGAGCGGGTCGCAGTCGTCAGACGAAAAGTATTCCATAAACACAGCCTGCAGCGACATAAGTCCTGTCTCGAAAACCGCCCCCATTTCCTGATTTCCCATTTCCTCCGCGGGTTTCTGCACAATCCGGTAAGTTTTCTCAACCGTTCCCCTGACCTTGTTCTCACCGGCAACCTCAATCAGTCCCGTCCCAAGCAACGTCTTCATATGGCGGTAAAGGCTTGCCGGGGGAATATCCGGCATATACTTGTGTATTTCGCCGGTAGTTGCCTCCTCATTCATTATGAGGTATTGAATAATCCTCTGCCTGATAGGGTTCATGATGATCTCCATTATATTCTTATCCATCTGTCATAACCCCCATTATCATCTATGATAATATTATCACTATTAATATCATTTGTCAAGCGAGTCAGCATTATCTGTAATAAATAATCGCCGCCACAAGAGGTGTCTCCCCTGTGGCGGCGGTATCTATTCAGCTTATCTCACATCAAATCATCAAAGAACCGCGGAAAGCTCTGCTGCTATAAAACGATGGTGCGCTGTTATGATAGATAAACACCTGACCGTAACGATAATCACCAAAGATTGCTCCTCCAAGTTTTCTTATTTCGGGCGGTGTCATCAACCAGCTTGATGTCTTTTTATCAAAGCTGCCAAGCTTCTGCAACGCTCTGTATTGTTTTTCTGTCAAAAGCTCAATGCCCATTTCCGCCGCCATGTCAACCGCATTCCCGCTTGGAAATATGCCTTTATTATTTCTCTCTTCCTGGCCTTTTCGGTCATAGCAAGTATTTCTGCGCCCTTCCGGGGACTCTTCCGAACAATCCATGAAAATATATGTGCCAGTTGTAGCGTCCTTGAAAACAACGTCAGGTTCCCCGCCTGTTCGCTCCATTTCGATGAGCGAACGGAGTTTGATATTGTTTGTCTCAAGTCTTTCCTGCACATCGCTCCACTCAACACCCTCATGGCGATGCATGTTGTCAAAAAACCGCTTTTTCAGAATTTCATTTAATTCAATACTTGTCATAACCTTCCTCCATGATAACAATAATAGGCCCTGGCTTTAAGTGACAATAATCTTTCCATAGATTTTATCGCCTGCTCAATATCCAAAGTAAACTGGGGGTTTGCAATAACTGGATTACCATCCTCCAGAGCAATTGCATCACCCGTAATAACAATCGAATCCTTTTCCATATGCAGCGAAATATGACCGGGAGTATGACCAGGTGTCAAAAGGATGGTACATCCTTCGCACCAATCCATATGTTCTCCGTCACGTAGATAATAGTCTACCTCAACTGGCTCAACCCGGTGCAGCATATCACAAAACGCCTTTCCAAAATCCTGCTGTTCAGGCGGGAGCGTTTTCTGCATTTCTTCTGCTTGGCGTAATCGCAGCGGCTTTTCCTGAGCGGAAATAAAGGGTGCTTCTACAGCAGAAGCGTATATTTTTACATGTGGGTTTATCCGCTTAAGAGCAGCTGCCGCTCCCATATGGTCATGATCATGATGAGTGAGTACAAGTCCGGTTATTTGCTCTGCAGATAATCCGTATCTTTGTAACTCCTTTTCTAATATGGACAGCGCCCCAATAAAACCACAATCAACAAGAATAATGTTTTGCTTGTCCCAAAGCAAGGTTGGATATACTGTATTCTCAGTATTGCCAAATGGCATGGTTATTGGAAAGTTTAAAATCTTGTATTCCATAATAGTCTGATTTCTCCTGTATCTCTGATAGCGAATGATAAGTGGCCTATTTGCTTGAATCTCACTTTGGTCCTGAAAAGCCTCATATGAGATGGTTTATTGTACGTAAAAGCTGAATTTTCAACCTCGGATTTTTCAAAAACATCCAAATTGATCACACACGAACCCCTGACACCTAACATGACCACTCGCCAAACACTGACATCTAAATCGCTCTGTCACGTCCAAAATCACGCCTCTGGACTTGTTTCCACGAAGCGATATTTTTACGGTTTTTACCCAATAGAAAGATGGGGTATAGGATGCTGTATACCGGGCAACGGCCATGGCTTCAGTTGGAATACTTGGCTGGTGAAGCTGCCTTGATGACGGGCATCCATATAAAAAACCGGATTTTCAAAATGAGGAAGACTGCCTGCTTTATTAAGACGACACTACTTCCCCATTCCCGGATGAGAACGGGGTATGTGGAATACAATGTTCGGTCAACGCTGATTATATACCTTCCGATGAAGATATCCAAAATGCTAAAAGATGCTGGAATAAATAGTACGTTTTGTCGGGGCGGATATGAGAAAGAAAATTATTGCAGTGATCCGCAGCTTATTCCAACGCAAAATTTCCGCAGCTGACTACCTTATTCATGAAATCCGTATATAAACAAAGGTTATATTTTTCCGCTGTATTAATAACTTTTATGATGTCGGCAAACTTAAATGCCGGTGGCACAATAATATTCAGCTCTGACTCAGCGTCATGCCAAAAATCATTTCGGAATACGTTATCATGGCCGTCCAATATCGCAACATAGAACATCTCAGACTCCACCAGATCCTGAAACATATGACTGCCGTATGATAATTCAGGAGTAAATCCGATTTTTGCATCTTCATATTCACATAACACTTTGAAGTTTGATATATCAGAGAAGGTAACGGGAATCCCCAGCTCCGGGGACGAAGTACCTATACGCCCGGGGCTTACGAGCATAAGGTTCAAGCCCCGGCCCTTATAATATCTGTTGATCTGACCGATAATTCCCGCAAACGCACTCTTCTGATTATGCTGACAGTTGAAATAGCCTTTTGAATCAATATAAACGACTATATCAATCCTGATCTTTGAGGAGTTACCCATAAATGTATTGTAATTCCGGAAGAATATTTTTTCCTCAGTTATTTCGGGGATGATATTCTCCGCTGCTGACTGCCAGACAAATAGCGGCCTGCACTGGAGCAGGTTTACTGTAAAATCGCCGCTTTGATTAATATTGATTGTATATTCGATATCAACCGGTGTACCGTAGTTTTTTTGCAGGACAGACAGCATATCCCTTAAAAGGGACATAATCATTTTATTCTGAACTATTCCCTGGCAGGAAATAAACTGAACCGATCGGGATAACCCTCTCTCCCTGATTATACCCTCAGCGGTATAATCATGCTCGCATATTAAATTTACATACCAGTCCGGAAGCCGGGGAATAAGCGTTGCCGCATCAAGCTCCATTAACGCATTGGATTGGGTGTGGATGACATCCAGCTTACGCTGAGAAAAACGGTGCTTTTCTTCGTCGCTTACCAGCGTAGACACCTCAGGCCGATCCAGATTGACAAGCCGCGGATAATCGTCGCCGGTGCGGTCGACGGCTCTGGTCCCAAGTCCCGCCACAAGACGCAAAAAGCCGGAATCCTCTTTAAGATTTTCGCTCCAGCGGTAAATGCTGTATGAGAAGCCGACTCCGGCGGCGCAAGGCATATAGTAATCGTCAAATTTCGTTCCGCTTACACGCTGAACCAGAATTGCCATCTGCTCCTCGGCTTCAGCCTTCCCTTTTTTTCTCTTATATTCAAGGGCAGACGGATTTACTGTGCTGGCATACACCTGGCGGACTGCCATTTCAAATGATTTAAGCCGTTCCTCAGGATTTTCAAAGCTGACGCAGAATACTGAATCATATTTACCCGCAAAAGCGCCGTCAAATCCGTCCTCCAGAAAACTGCTTGAGCGCACAATAATCGGCAGCTGTCCGAAATATTCAAGCATTCTTCTGAACTGAGCCCGTATGGGTTCAGAGAAATGTCCCTTCAATATTTCATTGTACAATTCTTCGCCTTTTGAAAAATAATTCTCCTCGCTGCGACCCTCGATGCGAAGCTCCCACAGATTATTTTCAACTATATATGAATAAAACACATCGGTTCCTATATAAAAAGAGTCGTGGGATTCAATATAATCAGTAATTTCGGGCATTTTATTTTCAATTATCTTTCTGGCGAGAAGCATGCCTGCGGCTTTACCGCCTATTATTCCGGTTCCGATAATTCTGTCCTTTATAAAAAAATAATCCGGCAGTGTGAATTCTTTCTTTATAAGCTCGGCCATTTTACTGTCGTGAGTCATTATGCTGAAAATGAGCTTATTTAAGGTTGTTTCACTGATTGAATGATTTTGGTTCGAAGCTTTTGCAGCTCTTATAAATCTGTCATAACTGTCAATATTCAGTTCCGTGTGACTAGCTCTTTCTTTCTGAAGCAACTTATAAAAAGCCGATAACTCAACACCGTTAATGAGCGATATAAACTCGCCGTGCGCGTTCATCTTATGCGGAAGATACATTTCCGGGGAATACCTGTTCCAAACCTTTATGGGGTGGAGATATATATTTTTATTATCCGAGTGGATATCAAGCAGAATTTGCGTTGTCTCCTGAATCCTTGCTATTGTATTATAATCATGATGTCCCCGCATAATAGGAAAATATGCTACGGTATCGAGCCGAAACAGATAAGGGCAGGTTACACAGAAAAAGTTTCCCATCATGAGGTCGGTTGACCATATTTCCTGCAGGTCAGACAGGCAATCGAAAACATAAAAAGCTCCGACGCCCTCAGCCTTGATTATTTCCCGAACTTTAACCGTAAAGGCTTCAAAGCCCAGGCTGGCATCAAGCTGCCTGATCTTCAGTCCCTCAATCGTCTCTAAAACCGCCTCATGCCCTGCAAAGCGAATGTAGTTAACATTTCTTTTTTTCGCGATTGCCTGAGCAACAAACGGCTGGGCGATTTTCTTAAAATCGTCGAGCCGCGTTACCTGCATGACAACATTGTCGCCAAGCCGTATATTATTTAGAATTTTATCTATACTCTCGATGCCTGATTTTATACTCTTAAAGAACATAACATTGGCCTCTTTTAAAGGTTTATGATTATCGCTGTTCTTGTTAGGTTCCATCACCCGGTATTCAGCAGCCCCGTGTTTTATACTTACATAATACTTCAAAAGTTATTCGCTGTCAATACATAGAAGAGGCCAAAACAGCCTTGTCCTTCTGTGTTTAGTTATCAATTAGATTACTACCTTAGCTGTAATATCCACTCGAATACCGCTGCTAATGGTAGAGATATCAGAATACTAATATTGCTCCTGGGACAATAAACGGGGGCAGGTCATGGTAACAGGGGTTATGATATCTTTTACCAAGCTTGAAACAATTTTGTTAAATGTACCGCCGATCAACAATGTTACTGCAAGGTCAATTATGTTACCTTTGGTATCGAATTTTTTAAAGTCACTCCAGAAGGTCTTGCTTTTTTTTGCACAGGTCTTCGACAATTTTTTTATTTTCATTTTTTGACGTTATAACTTGTATTGTCTGAAAAAATTAATTTTTTTACAATGGGCAACCCAATGGCAGGAGCATCACTGGTGAACATACGGCAGCCCATATCGAGAGCCTTCTGATAGTATTCTTCTCTGTCGGGGACGAGAATGCATGTTAGAATTTGATGCTCATTAGCGTAGTCATAGTCCTTCTGTAAGCCTGCGACAAAACCTTCGGGTTTATCCCATATAGCCGACCAATGATATAACTGTTCCACTGGCTTTTTGGAAAATCCTCGCGGCTTTTTATAGTGTAAATAACCGTGAATCACAAATTTGTCTCCCCATTTATCTGCTACATATTCCAAAAGAGGGTCGGAGAAGGAGTTGAACATACTTCTCTCTGTCATATCATATCGTTCAATGAATTCAACAAGCTTGTCTACGCAGGCAAGGGCTCGTTCTTCCCCAAAATCCATCGGATATTCCTTCAGCTCCCAATTTATTAGGACATTTGTCTTGCTGACATAATCCAAAAACTCGTCTACTGTGGGAATGGTTACACCTGCAAAAGCGGGTGATTTCCAACCACCCGCATCTAGCGATTGAATTTCCACCAAATTCATTTCGTCCACAAAACCGCTACCATTTGTAGTTCGTGTTACATCTCTATCGTGAATCAAAATCAAATGTCCATCCTTGGTCATGCGGACATCGGTTTCTATGATGTCACACCCCATCTCAACTGCTGACTGAAAAGCAGGCATAGTATTTTCCGGAAAGTTTGTTCGGTCACCACGATGGGCACCAAACAACACCTTCTCGCCATTCATTAACTTGTTTTTTGGTATCATGGCATTATTTACTCCTTGAAAATAAGCGTTTTCGGATTATCTGCCGTAGCCCACCTGTGGATTGACAAAGAAGCGAGGCTTTTTGCCATCGAGATAGCGTGCATAATCTATCACCAGCATTTCGGGGCTGTCGCTGTACGCATTCAGCGTGTCTCCCGCACGGTGCGTGGTCAAGGTGACGTTGTCCAGCGTAAGGAAGGGATAATCTGCGGAAACCGGTTCGACGGGATGCACTTCAAGAGCGGCGCCCATGATTTTGTGGTCGAGAAGTAATGTATAGAGTGCGCCGTAATCTACCATATGCGCACGTGCCGTGTTGATAAAGAAGGCAGAAGGCTTCATCATCGCCAAAAGCTCTGCATCCAAAATAATGCTTTCGTTTCTGGCATGTAATGTTACAATGTCACTATCTTTCATCAAGGTGGGCAAATCCACCTTGGTAATGGGAAGACGAGAGAAAATTTCGTCATCATCTTCGTAGTGAATATCATTTACCAATACTTTACAACCGAAAGCGTTCAGCCGTTCTGCCATAAGATGTCCGATGTTTCCGAACCCTACAATTCCCACGGTTTTTCCCTTGAGCTCCCATATGTTTCCGGTATTGTCGTAATACTCACGCCAGGTGCCTTGCTTGAGTCCCACATGAGAACGTGCAATATTTCGGGTTTCGGTAATGATTAAGCCCATTGCCAGCTCGCATACACCGTTTGAATTGTGAGCAGGATTGTTCAATACAGGAATGTTGCGGGCATTGGCTGCCTTCAAGTCAATGTTTTCCAGCCCTCCTCGATTGGTAAGGATGGCGCGGAGCTTTTTGCCCCGTGCAATCAAGGATGCGGGAACAGGGCAGATATGTACCATGAGGATGTCTGCATCTTCAATTTCATCATACAATTCTTGGGGAATCGGATAGGCATCGGGACCGTGTCGTTCGATTGTGTGGAAGATGTCACGCATCTCAAAACGGTCCTCGGAACCGAACATAATGGTTTTGAGTTCGTATTGAGGATACTTGGTGAAGCATGCTTTGTAGTGTTCGGTTCTGATAAAGTGGTCACTGACTGCCAAAATTTTCATTGTATTGGCTCCCTATCAAGCTTTTATTATTATGAATTATTTTAACCGCACTGCGGTTGTTTCGTCGATAATCAATGTGTTGATGCACCCCGAAAGCAGAGCAGCACGGATGGCTTCGGTTTTTTCCTTGCCCGAAACAACGGCAATGACATTGTCAATGTTTTGTAGGCATGGAATATCTGCCGACATGATTCTTTTTCTTAATGGGTCATCCTCATAGCTTCCGTCTGATTTCACTACATTAGTCCCAATGTCACCCACAAAACCTTGCGCGCGTAACTCCTCTAGTTCCTGCTTAGACACAACACCCTTGCCATACAGAAGAGCATCCTCCGAAAGCGTTCCGATGCCAAGAACAGCTACATTGCAACGTTTCATAAAATCAAAGGATTGCTGAATCAGCTTTTCTCTCATAAGGCAAGCCTTGGTTTCCGTGTTCTCAACCACAAGCGGTGCATAAAGCATCACACTGGGACAGTCTAATTTATTGGCAAGATTTCTTGCGATCTCATCGGTTTTTGTGTTTTTAGGTGAGACGCTCAGCGCACCCATGAGGGAAACAACTCTGCAATCTGCTTTACGCTGGAATTCCATTTGCTCAACCATAAGCATCAGCGTTCTGCCCCAGGATACCCCAATGATGTCACCGTTTTGAATGATTTCCTCCAGATATTGTGCGGCTACGTTTGATACCTTGTACATTGAGGTTGTTGGCTCGCCATAATCACTGACTACAAGACATTCCTTGAGACCATACTTTTCTTCCAGCGCTGTTTCCAATGCAATGTTTTCCTGCTCGTATCCCCGAATGGTGATATGGAGAATGTCATCCTCCTTCAAGGACTTGATGATTTGATTTACCTTTTGACGAGTAAAATTTAATCGCTTGGCAATTTCATCCTGCGTCAGTTCCAAAATGTAATACCAATAGGCAATTTTAATGTTTAAGTTTCGATTCAAATTCAGACCTCCTTCATCCTGTAAGGATGATTATGCTTTTTCTACCGGCACATTGGTGTATTCACGGATTTTTTTCAGCCAATGCTGTACGATGCTTTCGCCGGGGGGAGAAATATCTGTCAATGTGTATTTCCTTCCAAGCCTCTTGTACTTTGAAATTCCTAAATCATGGTAGGGCTCAAGTTCAATTTGAACAATATGACTACATTGATTGGCAAGAGCGGCAATGCCTCGAAAATGGTCTTCTGTGTCATTATAGGTTGGGATGATGGGACACCTAAGAATGATGTCTTTCCCGCATTGGTCAATCAGCATTAAATTTCCTAAAATTAATTTGTTGTTCACACCGGTGTATTTCTTGTGGCGTGTCGGACAGGTTTCCTTGTAATCGAATAAGAAAACATCCACAAGCTCTATAGCCTGCTCTATTATCGTACCAGATGTATATCCGCAGGTTTCTACACATGTATTAAGACCATATGCCTTGGCTTCTCGAAGCAAAGAAAGGCAAAAATCTGCTTGAAAAAACGGCTCGCCGCCGGAGAGCGTGATACCGCCCCCTGAGTTTTCATAAAATAGCCTATCCTTCAATACCTCTGAGAGGACTTCTTCCGTGGTCATTTCGCATCCGCAGGTTTCGGCTGGTTCTTTCATCTGCTCGCAGTCAGGATTATGCATTTCGGGATTGTGACACCATACACAGCGTAAAGGACATCCCTTTAAGAATACCGTAGTGCGTATTCCCGGTCCGTCTTCTGTGCAAAAACGCTGAATGTTTAATACTGTTCCGTTCATATAGGTATTCTCACTTTAATATGCAGTACGGTTCAATACTGCCAACTGCTGCCACTCGGGTAAGCTGACAAAATACTCACTGAACCCGTAAAGACGAACCGTCAGCGTCGGATACCGTTCGGGATGCTTCATTGCATCAAGCAGAGTGTTTCTGTCGAGCACGGTGATGCCTATGTGTAAGCCTCCCTGTGCAAAATAGGTTTTTACGAGCGCTTTTAAAATGTTTGGTTTTACGGAAGAGGAAAATGTAAGGTTCAGACCGCCGGCGGCGGTTCTGCCGAAGGGGATTTTCGATAGGCTGTTCAGCAGTGCGGTCATACCGCTTTTATCCGCGCCGTAAGTGGGGGACTGATTTTCTGAAATGGGCGTGCCTGCTTTTCTGCCATCGGGGGTAGCAGGAAGTGTGTATGCCCAGACATTGTCCCGTTCCAATGAATAAAAGGAGGGTAATAAGATTTCATTTTCCAAATGCGAGACATTTTCCACAGCGTCAATAAGCAGATTCGCCATTCTTACCGTATAACGATCGATTCCATCGTCGTTTCCGAACTTTGGCAGTGACAGTATTTTCTCATGAATTGCTTCATACCCCACAAAGTCAGCATTAAGCATCTTCAAAAATTTGTCATAACATATATCGCCGTGAAATACGAGTGCATCCAAAGCAGAAATGGAATCTCCAAGCGTTGCAAGTCCCGGTAGGAATATATTTTTTGCCCTGAACCGAAGTCCGCTGGGCGGACATTCGCATGTCTCGTTGCACTCCCCCAGCAAAAGTGTGTCCATAACAAATACACAGGTTTCATCATAGGGGGAAGTTCTGCTTTCCTTGATATAGTTCAAGCAAGATGTTGACACCGCCGTTGCAAAAACCTCCAATAATTCATCCATGCTCGAAAAATTCTTTTGATTTAGGGTGTCACAAAATAGCTGCACCGTAGGCAAATAGAATTCTTCTCTACAAGAGTGCCAGTTTAAATCAAAGGTACAGCAAGCAGAATATGCTGGTCTGATTGCAATGTCCTCAGGAAGATTTTTATGTCGCAGGAGATGCGGTAGCGGGTCATAATGATAAATATGAAGCTTATCTGTCATTACCGACATGGCTTCATACACCTTGTTTTGAAAGCTTTCCGGTGCATTATCGGACAGAACAACTGTAAACTGTGGCTGTGCCATGCAAATGGCGCTTGCCGCATCCAATATCCGCTCCGACAGCTCGTTGGCTCTGCCACCGTCTAACAGCACATATTGCTTGGAGGCCTTGCACATAACCGGCTTTACCTTATAGTTGTGGGTGCATCTGCCACATATTTCATTGGCTTTGATGAAAAATCCAGCAAGCATTTCCTGAATTTCCTCATCGGTAGTGCCGTTTTCTTTTTCCTGCAGGTAATATGGATATAAGTATTCATCCATATATCCGAAGGCGTAATCTCGACCGCCCACATAGCCGCTTGCAATCATATGAACAACCCAGATGGCTTGAAGGGCTGAAAACAAATCGTAAGCCGGTTCATAGGGAACATGCAAAAGTGCTTTATATGCACGTATATTTCCGCACTTTTTTGCTGCCTCGGCATATCGCAGGGAAAAGTGGTAAATGGCATATATGACAATTTGTGCGTTCACTGCATAGCGATAAGCGTTCTCTGTATTAATCTTGCTCGCGTTTTCTTTGATACCGTTTAAGATTCTTTTATATCCCAAGGAAAGCAAACGCTGATAATCAGGCGTCATATGACCCTTGGCAAAAATAATTTTGTTTGGCGCTTCTCGGTCTGCTATAGGTGCGCCTTCTGCGATTCTGCCGACGAAAATATCATTTTCGTCTATCGGCGTCGAGACATTGTTTAGCAGCTCTGAGAATATGTTTGCATAATATGACGGGTCGTCCGGAGCCTTATCGGGAAAGGTTTCCAGAAAACGTTCCCGTTCGATAAAGCAATCCTCGTCGCTCATCGAAAAGATTTTGCTTTTTAAATGATTTAGTCGTTGGGTATCCATTTCCACAGTCTCCGTTTCAATATATAATACTTAGAAAATGAATGCAGCCTCGATTTCCTTTATTTCGTCATATTACATCCGAAAGAAGAAGTCTTACAGATGGATTCAGCACCGTATTCCATGACTTCCATTCTATCGTATGCATTGAGAAGAGAGGTTCCACACACGATTGCGCACTCATTATCAATGATTGCAATGGGGTTTTTCATAGTAAGTGCATTGGCGACGCTTGTCTGGTCACGTTCGAAGGTTTCCAGTGGGAACCTTGAAATGGTCTTAAGGCATACATAACTTTCCGGGATGAATCTGGAGTCGAATGAAGCATCGGTGCAGGCAAATCCCATTATGTGCGGAGCGGTTGTAAATGAAATTGCTTCAATATCCGAATGAAGAGAGAAGATTTCCTCTGCTATATTTGCATATACGGAAGGGGATTTTCCGATTTCGCAACAGCCGTTCTTGACATATACGATATCGCAGGGGGCAAGCTTCAATAGGTCCTCATTTTGAGGTGTGATAAGAAACGCACCATCGGAAAGTCTGACCGCAAAAGCTCCGCCGAGACAGGCAAATATTTCATGGTCATAGCAACGCACGCAGAACCTGCAAAGTTCTTCTCTCTTGTCTGTTTCTTCGTTTGTGATAACTCTTGTGCTAAAATCGCTCTCTTTACATTTTTTCTTCTCGCCGTGACTTCTTCTCTCTTTGAGCGGGCGATGAAGCATAGAAGCGTTTATCCCTGTTCTTGCCGCAAAATCCATAGCTTCAAACATAGCGAATGCCATGTCCAGGGATTTTGCACCGATGACAACACCGTGATTCTCAAGAACTACAGTGTCATATCCTTTTTTGAATTCTGCGGAAATCGCTTTACCAAGTTTTTGACTTCCCGGGAGTGCATACTCTACAATTCCCATATTTCCGAAAAGGTCGCTGAGTCCCGGATATATATTGAGCTTGGGAATCTTTCTCATAAGGCTGTACGCTATGAGTGTAGGCGGATGAGCATGCAATACCGCACGCAGATCCGGACGGGAACGAAGAACCGCAAGATGGAAAGGATATTCACATGAAGGTTTATGTATACCGACAATGCTTCCGTCCGGCTTGATACAGATAATGTCTTTTCGTGTCAGATTCCCCTTGTCAACGCCACTCGGACTTATCCACATGTTGCCTTCGTCGTCCATGATGGAGAGATTTCCACCACTGGTCGTGGTAAGGCGACGGGAATACAAGCGATTCATGACATCGACAATGATATCTGCCGGATGCTTTCTGTTTGGTTTCATAGCAAAATACCTCTTTATGTTATTGGCATGCTCTTTTGTGTAGAATTTACTTCTATCAAGAAGTGAGGCGGTGTGCTTCCAAAATCTCCTCACCGAGATTAAAATACATATGTAATAACAAATTACATATGTATTCTACCATGCTTTTTCAAAATGTCAATGGTACTTCGCACCGCACTGCCATATCACACGGCGGTATTTAGAACACTGGCTCTCATTTTCCAGGAACCGTGGCTCCCAACAACCGGAACCGGTGCTCATTTTCCGCAGGAATACTCAGGCGTAGGATTATCGGATGGTTGAAAACATATAAGGCGAATGTATGGCCTGCCCCCGGGCGGGTTTTTTATATTATTAAAATTATTTTTATTCTCCTATTGACATCTCCACTATTATGTGATACTATATAGCGGTAGTCAGTAATACTTAATATATGTTATACGCAGTAGCGGAGGTGAAAATGGATAACCTGACAGAAATGCTCAAAGGTGTGCTTGAAGGCTGCGTCCTTGAAATCATCAGCAGAGGGGAGACATATGGTTATGAAATTACGCGGCGTCTGAACGCCCTCGGTTTTACAGATGTGGTGGAAGGAACGGTGTATACTATCCTTATCCGGCTTGAAAAGAGCGGATTGGTGGAGATAACTAAAAAGTCTTCTGACATGGGGCCGCCGCGTAAATTTTTCAAACTCAACGACGCGGGGCTTGAGGAGCTGAAAAAGTTTTGGGGCAAATGGGAGTTCGTATCATCAAGAATCAGTGAGTTAAAGGAGATAAAGCAATGAATTACTGGGAAAGAGTAACTGGCAGCGACATGGTTAAAGATTATAAAGCTTTTAAGTTACGGGTAAAAAAATTGCCGGATGACTATCAGGCAGCATGGCAGGAAATTAACGCTAATCTTTGGCCGCTCTCGGATTTCACCGGCAGAAACATCATGCCGGTTCTTGACGGTGTACTTGGCCTGCTCGAAGAAGCGGCGGCGGAAGGTCAGAGCATCGGGGAAGTTTTGGGCGACGATATAAAGGGCTTTTGCCTGGCGCTGGCCGGTGAAGAAGGGGTAAAGTCTTACCGCGACAAGTGGCGCAAGCAACTTAACAATAATATTGCCAGGAAGTTAGGGGGATTAAAATGAGCATACAAGATATCATTGAAGGTAAAAAAGAGTGGAGAGCGCATGTGGCGCGCGTTAAATCTCTCCCGCAGGATTATCAGATTGTCTATAATGAGATTCAAAAATATCTCTTTAAGGTCAGCCCTGCCGAGCTGAACGAAGGGATTGGACTGCTCTCGGGGATCGTCGATCTTTTTGAAGAAGGCGCAGCCCATGGTAAATGTGTGCTTGAAGTAACGGGCAGAGATGTGGCAGCCTTTTGTGATGAGCTTATCAAAGATTCGAAAACTTTCGGTGACATTTTACATGAATCTGCTGATCAAGAAGTTAACAGAGCCATGAAAAAGGTTACGGATAAAAAAGAGAAAGGGTGATATCGAGATGGAAAAAGCGGTTGATGTTAAAGGGCTGCAAAAGTCCTTCAAACAGCTTCATGTCCTTAAGGATGTAGATCTCGAGGTGGAAAAAGGCAGCATTTTCGCCCTGCTCGGCTCCAACGGCGCCGGCAAGACGACGATAATAAAAATTCTTTCCACTCTTATGAAGCCTGACGGCGGGACAGTTACGGTTAATGGATTTGACGTCACTTCGATGCCTGAAAAGGTGCGGCAATCGATAAGCCTGACCGGGCAGTTTGCCGCAGTGGACGAGATTTTGACCGGGCGGGAAAATTTAATCTTGATCGCAAGGCTGCGGCACCTTGACTGTCCGCGTAAGGTGGCTGACGATCTGATTTGCCGCTTCGGCCTTACTGACGCCGCCGACCGCAGGGTGTCTGTTTATTCGGGCGGCATGCGCCGCAGGCTCGATATAGCCATGAGCCTTGTTGGAAAACCGCAGGTGATATTTCTTGATGAACCGACCACCGGACTTGACCCCGAAGGACGCCTTGAGGTTTGGAAGACGATCAGAGAACTTGCTCAAAACGGTACGACGGTATTCCTGACCACTCAGTATCTGGACGAAGCCGAGCAGCTCGCCAACAGAATTGCAATTTTACATGATGGGAAAATTATCGCGAACGGCACGCTCGCGGATCTGAAAAAATTGTTCCCGCCTGTAAAGGTGGAATATATAGAAAAACAGCCAGGTTTGGAAGAAATATTCCTCGCAATCATCAGCAAAAAGGAGGGAACGCAAATATGAATAAATATTTTTTCAATGACATTGTCGTTATGCTCGGGCGTTCTATGCGCCATATTTTTCGCAGCACTGACACCATTATAAAAGTGGCGATTATGCCGATCGCGATGATGCTGTTATTTGTTTATGTTTTCGGCGGCGCGATTGAAGCCGGCACCGGTAATTATGTAAATTACCTGTTGCCCGGAATACTGCTGATTACAATTGCAAGTGGAATATCTTATACGGCTTACCGTCTGTTCCTTGATATGCAACGGGGCATATTCGAACGGTTCCACTCCATGCCGATAACACGTTCAAGCGCGCTGTGGGGGTATGTGCTGACCTCGCTGGTATCCAATGCGATTTCGGTTGTTGTAATCATTCTCGCAGCGCTGATTATTGGCTTCCGTTCATCTTCGGGAATATTGTCATGGCTTGCTGTGGCAGGCATCCTCACATTGTTTACGCTGGCCTTGACCTGGATCGCGGCTATTGCCGGGCTGTCGGCAAAATCGATGGAGGGTGCAATTTCATTTTCCTATCCGCTAATTTTTCTGCCGTTTATCAGCTCTGCATTTGTACCAACCGGATCAATGCCGCCGGTCGTTCGCGCTTTTGCCGAAAATCAACCGGTAACCTCTATAGTGGAATCCGTCCGCAATCTTTTGTCGGGGGAGCCTGTCGGGAATGCTATCTGGGTCGCGCTCGCTTGGTGCGTGGGAATTATGATTGTAGCATGCATATTTGCGATAAAAATGTATAAACGGATTGCGTAAAGACGAAAGGATACGTGGCTTCTTTGAAAAGAAGCCTGGTAAGAAACTTTATAAAACAAATTAACATATGCATGTGTAACACACTATGGATCAATTGAAAAAAAACTATATATAGTATAATATGTTGTGTACCTGAAGGCGGCACTCCTTCTCCGCCATGATTACTTCTGAAATTCATGATTACAAGGGTTTTTCTTTTTCCTAGCTTTTCATTATTTATATCATAATTTATAATCCTATGAAATAATGATTAGCACTTTCAAGTCTTTGCCATAACTGTACAAGACAGAGATACAATTAGTATCTCTGTCTTTCGTTGTTTTATTGCGGAAAGGCATATAGATAAGGACAATACCCTCTGCCGTTACAGCAGTTTGGTAATGTCCTTTCTATCTAAAAAGTAAATTAAATACAATTTAAGCGTTGATCATTTAACGGCCGACAGCGGTATGCCATTTTGCTCTCTTAATTATTTGAGAATCTTCATTTTGCCGATCAAAGGCAGTTCTTTTACTTTTCCGCCAGCCGCATTTATGATGCCAATTATCGCAAGCACTCCGAATACGATCCAGAGAAGTCCAAGTATTGTAACGATAAAATAAAGTCTCCATGAAATGAAAGTTAATATTGTACTAAGTATCATATAAACAATACCAAATGCTATTTCAGAGATAAGAAGCACTAATCCTTGATTTGCATGGTAACGTGCGAACTTTGACTTTGGAGCCGCTAAAAGCGGAATGAGGCATAGGATACCGAAGTAGGATAGTACACCCATTATTTTGTTTTCAGATATATCATCTTGCATGTACTCGGTGGTTGAATCGGTCGTATTGTTCAAGCCCTGAATCTTGGAACCAAAATTGTTCTGTTGATGTGTGCTCTGTTCCGAAACCTCAATCGCCACCCCGCAACCGGGACAAAACTTTGTATCGTCACTTAATTTGGTTCCACATTTTTCGCAAAAAGCCATAATTACAACCTCCAATAAATATAAAATATAATATCAATACACCATTACACGATTAATTTTATCGTAGTCATGTCTAAAAGGTTAGTAAGACGATATCAGAACCCAAACTCATTTTTTACTTTCTTTTTGCGTAAGAGGGTAGGACAATGCCGCTTGTTTTGAATTCGGTGCATTCATACTGATAATTTCCGCCTTCCCCCTGATAACTACCTTCAACATAATACTTCATGCAGACCCCGGTTTCTTTATCGATATAATAATCATAATTTAGTTTAGAGCCCAACCAGGTGAATTCATAGGAGTATTTTTCACAGCTTCTACCCGCAATAGTTTCGGTTCCTTTCTTGTTAAGGCCATCTTCGAATTGAGAATAGGCGGACATATAACCTAAAAATGCTTGTGCATAAGATTTAACCTCTTCTTCAGTATACGAAACCCCCTCCAAGTATTCATAACCGTTTGTCGAGTCGCCGATATACAGATCATAATTCTCACCGTTTTTTATGTAGAGCATACCGCTGTCTTCGCCCATGTATATAAAATACCCTTCGCTGTTATGCATCATTTTGACCTGATAGCTGGTGGATTCAACACCTTTCTCGTTATAGGTCATTTTATAGGTAATGGAGTAGTCTCCCTTCAGGTGTTCGTCTATGTAATCTTCAGTGTAAGCAAATTCCGCGTCAACATCCTCGTCGTTCTTACCCTCCATATCGAACAGACTGTCTTCTCCTGCGAATCCGCATGCTGTAAGTGAAAATAAGATTGCCAGTAAAGATAATGTCGCGATAAATTTTCTCATTGTCAGCCCCCAATAATTAAATTATTTTTTTGTAAATAAACAGTCAATTCATAAATGTCATCGAATTTAAAATGTACTCATATACTCAATAGACTGATTCCCGGTAAGCGCGCAAGTGTTAACGTGTGGGCGGTTGCGGTGCATTGGATGATATCTTAATTCCCGGTTATTTTCAATGAAGCCAGTAAAGCTTTATAATCTGCTTCAAGGCTTATGTAGTCCGAATCAGGATTCGTCATGCAGATAATAGTAAATATCTCAGTATCCATTTTGATAAAATAGACATCATACCTCATTTTCATACTACCGGTATCTAATGTGTATTTTAAGTATTTGGCATCCATGCCGTTTATGTTTTTATCCTTGACATCCTCCCATGTGATATCATAACCGCTCGAGTTTTCGCGTTCCCTATAATACTCGACATCCTTGTCTGCTGTGCCAAAAGAGACCCCCTTCTTAACCCAGAAATCACCCGAGCCCTTTCTATAACGCAGAAGAACTCCGGTCCCTTCAGTGGCCTCCCATCCTTGTGGTGCCTCGACATTAACGGTATAATTTTTGCTCCCGATTGCTGAATCATCGCTTTGAGCGGGATTGTTACTTCCCTTACATCCGGTCAGCAAGCCCATCAAAAAGATGAAACTAACAACAATGGCTGCTATTCTTGTCATGATCCACTCCTTTCTTAAAATCGTCAGCGCAGCGTTAACCCCGGTTTTACTAACATAGCATTTAGTTACAGATAATGATGAATGATCTTTCAACCTTGACTTAAATATTGTTTTTATTGTATAATAGCCATAATGTTCCACAATGGCGTAAAAATAATTTTCAAAGTATCCCTTCAGGATTAGCGCCTGCTTGGAATTTTACGTCGTTCGAACACTACTGAGCATTGCATTCATTTCACCTCAATTCAATTTTATTAATGATTTCCCGGTAATAATTATATTTTATTATTCTTCCGAAGTAATCATCCTTTGGGTGACTGCCAGGCCAAATAAGGGTGATTTAAAGGATGATTTATCAGAAACCTTCTCTACAGGTTCTTAATGCAGCCTTCTCCGGCCGACAGTTGGCAATATTACTCTGTCATTTTTAATTTTGTTGGGAGATGAACAAATGATAAAGAAGTTTTTTGCTGCTCTGATCATGTCTTTTGTTTTCTTCACATTCATTACCGGATGCCAGAATTATGATCGTCCGTCGGTAAAAAATCCGGTAACCCTCACCATGTGGCATAACTACGGGGGAGCAATGCAGCAGTCAATGGATGAGTTGATCGATGAGTTCAACAGCACTGTCGGTAAAGAAAATGGTATCGTAATTAATGTAAAAGAAATTTCATCAAGTTCGGAATTGAACGAAAGCCTAAAAATGATTGTAAACGGAGACCCCGGTGCCCCGGAAATGCCCGACATCTTTACGGGGTATCCCCAAATAGCTGTTAAATTTCATGAGAAAGGTATGCTTGCGAATCTCGATAACTATTTTTCTTCTGAAGATCTTTCGAATTATGTCGATGCTTTCATATCAGAGGGCAGATTGTCGGATGGCGGATTATATGTATTTCCACTTGCAAAATCCACCGAGATACTGTTTCTGAATCAAACCTTGTTTGATATGTTTGCGGACGCTACCGGAGCTGATATTGATAAACTTACTACATTTGAAGGAATTGCCGAGCTATCCAAAAAGTATTATGACTGGACAGATGAAAAGACCCCCAACGTGCCATTTGACGGAAAAGCCTTCTATGCTGCCGATTCCTGGTTTAATGTTGCACAAGTCGGAATGGTACAGCTCGAAGGTAACATATTCAACACAGATAATAAACTTTCTTTGAAAAACTATGCCTACTCACATATTTTTAATACCATATATAAGCCCGCAACCGAAGGTGGCTTCGCTGTTTATGACGGTTATTCCTCCGACCTGTCTAAAACAGGCGATATTATCTGTTCCACCGGATCATCGGCCGGTATATTGTTTTACGGAGATACCATTACTTATCAGGACGGGACAGTCGAAATGGTGGAATATAGTTTTCTTCCGTACCCTGTCTTTGAGGGAGGACAAAAAATCGCGCTTCAGCGCGGCGGCGGTCTTATAGTGGCGAAAACAAACGAAAGAAAAGAATATGCAGCCGCCGTTTTTCTCAAATGGTTCACCGCATCCGAACAGAATATGAAGTTTATCTCAAAAACAGGTTATCTGCCTGTAACCAAAAAGGCATTTGAGTCGGGTATGACTGAGCATTTGAGAAGCGCGGATGACAGCCGTATTAAAAAAATGCTGACCACAGTGACATCCATGTACGAGGGTTACGAATTCTTTACCGCACCGAATTTCAGCGGCTTTGATGAGATAAGTAAGACATACGAAACAGAATTCAAAGGGCTGATGAAAACAAACCGCGAAGCATACCTTGACGGCAGATTAATATCGGCAACAATTGCGTTTTCGGAATTTACTGAATAATTCAAAGGCCGATATAAAAAGGGAGCAATCGGTGTGAAAATATTACAGCAGGCATCGACCTTGTTGAAACAGGGTAGAAAACGTAAAGGCACCTCCTTACAGCACAGGCTGAGTGCCTTCTTTTTAACTATTATTATTTTTTTCATTCTTGCTTTTACCGTACTGCTGATTCTCTTTGACATTACCGGAAGCGGCCGTAAAGCCGTATATAATTACGCAAATCATGAAATCTCACATATTGCCGATACCATGAATAAAGATTTCGGATACCTCTCTGTTCAGGGCGTATCCTATGCAAACGATCTGGCTTATATCTCGGATTTATTCTTCAAAGAGAATAATATAAAAGCAGAAAATATAGCTCAATATCCCGAACTGCTTGAGCCGTTACTTCGACGGCAATTAGGATCAATGCTGTCGGTTATGGAGAGAAACACCTGCAGCGGAGTTTTTATTCTTCTTAATGCCACCGTCAAGCCGGACGCTCAAAATTCCGCTTACGCCAAGGCCGGAATGTTTTTAAAAAAGACGCAGCCCTATGCCGTACAGTCGGTGGGGGTAAAGGCACATTATCTGCGCGGACCGGCACAGATTGCACGTGATCGAGGAATTGATCTGCTAGGTCAATGGAAAATGGAGTTTGACATCAGCGACGAGGACTTCTTTAACAGAGTAATGGAAACCGCCCGGGAAAATCCGAAAATGCCCATATCAAGGTTATATTATTGGACCGGACGTGTTACACTCAAAGGGAACAGCGAGGCGGGTTTTCTTCTCTGCGTTCCTCTGCGCAGTCCTGACGGCGCCGTATTCGGTGTCTGTGGTATCGAGGTCAGCGATCGTATGTTCAAGCATCTTTACAGTCCGAATGAAAGCAATTATGAGAGTGTCTTTACATTTGTTTCACCGTCTAACGATTCTGCTCTGCTTGCGGGAAATGGTTTGACAGCCGGTAACTATTATCTTACCGACAACCGTATAAGGAGCAATTTACTGATCTCTTTTGAAAAAAATGGCTTTTATACATACAGCGACGATAGTGACGATAACATAGTATATGGAGGCCTTCATTCTTCACTGCGCCTGTATCCGTCCGGATCACCATATGAAAATGAAACGTGGTCTGTGGCGGTTATGATGCCAAATGAGCTTCTGGAAGAAGCAATTAATGGCAGAAAATTATATCTTATGGGTATTGTAAGTCTGTTGTTGATTATAAGCCTTTGCGTGTCGGTTTTCATCAGCAAACTATACTTGCGGCCGGTAAACGAAGCGATAGATACAATAAAGAATAAAAAATATTTTTCAACCGACAATACATATCTTGAAATCAACGACCTGATGGAGTTCCTTGCACGTCAGGATGAGGAAGTAAAGAAGAAGCCAATCACGATAACAGATAAAGATGCCGATCTGTTGCCTATGGTTGAGGAGTTCATGAAAAACATAAAGACTCTTTCTCCGGCAGAAAAAAACGTTTTTGACCTGTATATAAAAGGCTACAAGGCTCAGGAAATTGCCGACGAGCTTTATCTGTCAATAAATACAATCAAGACGCACAACAGAAGGATTTTTACAAAACTGAATGTATCTTCCCGTAAAGAACTGCTTGTCTATATCGATATGATGAAAGAAATGAATATAATTCATGATTAGCTAATACCCAGAAGCCTTGGGAATCTCATATGTCATAGTCCCGATCTCTGTGACTGTCCATATCATCGAAGAGGTCAGCGGTGTGGGGCGATCCAGGTCATAAAAAAGAACTCGGGTTGTAGCCGTAATCCTAAGTATTACCCTTAACAATTCATCAACGCATAGAACTTTCACCCCCTGACATAAAAATTCACCCCCTTGAGCATAGGGGGTGAAATTGTATCCAAATTTCGGTTCTTTGCCAGCTAGAGCTTGTGAAGCTGGCCAATTCCAAAGCTGACTACGAGAAGATTGGCAATGAAATCTACCGCCTGAGAGACGAAAAGCAGAAGATGCAACTGGAAAACATCGGCCGGGATGAACTGAAAAATCGTATTGCTGACATGAGCGATTTCCTAAAAGATCAACCTACCACCCTTACCGAATACGATGAGTCTCTTATCCGGCGTTTAATTGAAAAAGTCACCGTCAACGAAGACAAATTCACCGTGGATTTCAAATCCGGCGTGACGATGGATGTAAATGAATAAGCCCGAAAACAAACAAGGCACTATACGAATTTTGACGTAGGGTGCCTTGCATTATTTTATGTTTAGTTCACAGATAAACCGGAAGTTGTCGGTTTCTTCGCGTAGATATGACTCCGATTTTATGCATTAAAGTACATATCATAAACGATATAGCCTTGTATGCCATCCAATGATCCTTCATATGTCTCCTGACACATCATGCACCTGGGGTCTTTCATTGGCCAACCACTTGATGGGAAAATGTTATATTCTGATGCATCAGAATAGTCTGTTCCTTCCTGAAACGAACGTAAAATTAGAGAAACAATACTCTTATAATCTTTATGTTCTTCCGGACGAATGGTAATCTTCGTATTCATCATAGGCATATCCTCCTCTCGAATTAAAATTTATCGCTTTAATCGCGACACAAAGTTATACCAACATCCAACACAACCTAGCATGCTGTTTTCATTATGGTAATTTTTACTTCTTATACCGGCTCCATATAACGTGTCTTTCCTGTACCGCCGCAAATGTCGCCAACGCACATACCGGTATTGGAGTTATATTTATATCAACAGTTCCGATATAGAAAACGGAAGCGAACTTTATATCTTTAAAAGCTTCCTTACCCAATTAAATAAACGCTCCGACATTGTATAAAATTCTATCGTAGCACCGTTTTTTAGAGCAATAAAGTCATTTAAAATCTCTTTTTCTTCACTGTTTACCACTTGAAGCAAGTCTTTTTGGTGCCTAATATATTCGCCTGTATCCTTAAACACAATAGCCTGTATAACAAAAGATGCTGACTTATATAGCCCACGCACTATATCATCGTTTTTTTCATGTAGCATATTATGTACACATCCGTGGTAAATGTTGCAAGCGCCTATTTTAATAGCACGGTCAACTGCTGCATTATCAATTTTGGTCAGCAACTCATCAAGAGTGCCTACAATCGGTGTGGTATCATAATAAAACTGAAATAAGTCTGAAGGTTCCCAATTAATGAGCTCATCTTTCCCTGAAAGAAATCCACAAATCAATTCTCGGTTAGGAAGAGTATCTATCATATCATTATATTTTTTTACATCACCTGCTGTTAGCTTGTCTAAAATCACCACTGCATCAATGTCACTTGATTCAGTTGCTTCTCCTCTCCCATAACTTCATTGTAGACCTACAAAATATATACGTTCACCGAATGTTTCTTTAAGTAATTCTGTAAAGTGCTTCATCCATAAATTTATGTCAATCATTATAACCTCCATATTTTTTTAATTCATCCCACTCATCACGACTGATTGCATAAACTTTCGTTATTTTATTGGTGTCATCTTCAAACTCTTCTACCAAATGACATCCATAAGCCATCGCAGTTCTATATGATGGTAGGTTCGTATCCTTCATAAAGGAATAAATGATGTTAAAAGGAGTATTCATAAAAGTCCAGTCCCTTACTGCTTTTGCAGCCTCACTGGCGTATCCTCTCCGCTGACAATCTTTTCGAATATGATATCCGATTTCCGGCCTTATCTGTTCATTGATTATCTGCATTGTAAGACCGCAATCCCCGATCATTTCACCGGTTTCTTTCAAAACCACAGCCCACAAACCGAAGCCGAAAACCTTGTATCTTTCAATATTTTTTCTTATCCATCCTCTGACTCTATCCTCGTCAAAGGTATATGGATAGTGCTGCATAATATCCGAATCTGCTAGGACAACATATAATGCATCAAAATCATCCTCAGTCATTTCTCGCAGAATCAATCTGTCTGTTTCTATAACCATTATTGAACTCCTTATCTGACATCAAACCTGCCCGCGCCGAATGCGCTAATTAATCCGGCAAGGCGTCTGCAACAACAATTAAGCGCCAGCTTTTTTCATCATAACTATTCATTTTATAGTCTCCGTATATCCGTATATTAGAGAATCCCACCTGCGGAAACAGTCTTTTATAATCTTCATTAAGAAGGATTCTGTAGTGAGACTTTGACCACAGAAAGGGGATTAATTAATGAGAAATTTATATGAAAAATTTGCTTATGACTATGACGAATTCGGGCCAATAGAAGAGTACTTAGGTGATGAGAAAACATTTTTAAATGAAATTTTCTCTGAACATATAGTTAATAATGTTTTAGACTGTGCTTGCGGTACAGGGCAACATCTATTAATGCTAGCGCAGAGCGGATACAATGTCCTGGGCTCGGATTATTCAAAATCCATGCTTAAGATGGCTCAAAAAAATCTTCAAAATAGGAATTATAATATTCCACTGTATCAGTGTGATTTTCGCTTTTTGGAGCAAGAATTGATATGACATTTGATGCAATTGTATTCCTCACAAACTCATTGCCCCATTTACATACCGATGAGGATTTGTTGACAGCTCTTCGCTCGATGAAAAACAGGCTGAATAAAAACGGACTCTTGGTTTTAACGTCAGGAACAACGCATTTCACACGGACTTTGCCTTCCATTGAAGTTGTTGTTAATCGGCCGGATTTTTCACGGATTTTCGTAAAGGAACACGATGACCGGTTCCAGACGATTCACGTATTGGATTTATTCCATAGTACAGACCGTTTGGAAAGCAATCAATACGATATTTTAGTATAAAATATGTTTGCTTCATTGTAAAAGCTTCATTGTAAAATGAAGTTGCAATAGAAAAAACAAAAAAAGTATCCATAGTAA
>JAEAME010000288.1_pt1 | contig 58999 bp, 52 predicted proteins | sample 8958731 | NCBI WGS metagenome assembly JAEAME01 (sample SAMN16933194, study PRJNA681113) | bioreactor sludge metagenome | isolation source: anerobic bioreactor sludge (Control) | place: India:Bengaluru | collected 2018-10-24
TCGTGACAGCTTTATTAGTTTAGCACATCTGTTTTTCTTTGTCAACAGTTTTTTTGATAATTTTTATTTTTCTTTCTTTAACGAAAGAGTTCTAAACTCACTGTTTTTTGACAGCTTGTCTATATTACCACATGCTTTTTTATCTGTCAACTCTTTTTTTGTTTTTTTTACTTATTTATATAATCATTGATAATTAAACAACTCTTTTGATAACATTATATATTTTTCGTCTTTATTAGAATTTAAAAATGTAATTTTCTCATTATTATTTGCAATAATTGATTTATTTAGCTTTCCTTCTTTATATAATACTTCCATAAGATGTTTTGCAGTGCCTTCGTTTCCATCTATTATTCTTGTTCTTTCATTAAGCATTCTACTCAAATGTTCTTTGAAAAACACGAAATGAGTACATCCTAAAACTACAGCATCTAATGTACCTAAATCAATTTCACTAAAATATTCATGCAATGTATCTTCTATAAACTTATTTTCCTCTAGCTGATTATTTTCTACAATTTCAACTAACTTAGGACAAGGCATTTTTATAATATTATTTGTATCACTGTACTTCTTCATTAGATTATTAAATTTTTCTTCATTCAAGGTTAAATTTGTAGCCATTACTACAATGTTATTATTCTTTTTATCTTGAGCTGCAGGCTTTAGAGCAGGTTCCATACCAATTATAGGAAGCGATTTATACTTATCTCTTAAAACATTTACAGCAGCACTTGTAGCAGTATTACATGCAATAACTATTGCTTTTACATTATTACTATCAAAATAATCACAAATTTGAACACACCTTTCTATTATTTCATCCTTATTTTTTGTACCGTATGGGGCATAATAAGAATCTCCATAATAAATGTAATTTTCATTTGGCATCAGTTTAACTATTTCTTTTAAAACACTTATTCCGCCCAATCCAGAATCAAATACGCCTATGGGCCTTAAGTTACTATCATTTGTTTTATTCATTTTTATGACTCCATCTCAATATTTTTACTTGGTAACTGTGTAATAATTATTGCTGAGAAAACAAGTATACAACCAATTGCTTCTCTATATGACAAGCTTTGATTTAAAACCAGCCAGCCTGCAATTACAGCAAATACAGACTCTAAGCTCATAATTAAAGACGCTGTAGCAGGATCTGTGTTCTTTTGCCCAACTATTTGAAGTGTATAAGCAACTCCTGAAGATAAAAGTCCTACATATAGTATTTGCTTCCAAGCAGCAATTAAATTTGATATCTGTGGGTTTTCAAATATTACACTAAATATTAATGATATTATTCCAGCTACAAGAAACTGTATACAAGACATTTTTACACCATCTACCTTTGGTGAATAGTTGTCTATTATTAAAATATGTAATGTAAAGAAAAACGAACAGAACAAAGTAAGTAAATCACCTTTGTTTATTATAAATCCTTCTTTTATACTAATTAGATAAAATCCTACAATAGCTATAAGTACGCATATCCATACTTTTAATGGAACCTTTTTCTTTAAAAATATTCCAAAGGCAGGAACAAAAATTATGTATAAAGCTGTAATAAATCCACTTTTACCAGCGCTTGTATATTTAATACCAAATTGTTGAAAAGTACTTCCTCCAAACAAAGCAATACCACATAAAATTCCGCCAACAATTAATGTTTTGTTTTTAAAAAAAGTATTAGGCCTTGCTAAACTTTCTTTATCTCCTAAATCCTCTTCATATAACTTGTTTTTCTTATATGTACTAGTTATTAATATATAGGGAATTAAAAATAAAGCTCCAACAATATTTCTAGCTGCATTAAATAAAAATGTTTCAATATGCTCATGCGCAACACTTTGTGCAACAAATGCTGTACCCCATATAAGTGCAGTTAAAAGAAGCATTAGGTTACTTATCAATTTTTTGTTCTTCATCTAATCCTCCAGTAAATTGTATATCAAGAATTAATATTTAAGTCAATTGTTATTAGTATATTATAAAAATTTTATTAATGCAATAACAATGCTTAATTTTATTTATGATAGCTTTCATTAGCATTAATTTTAAATGCTCTATATATCTGTTCAAATAGCAATACTTTAAATAATTGATGTGGAAATGTCATTTTTGAAAATGATAGCTTTAAATCAGCTCTTTTTAGAACTTCATCAGATAAACCATTGCTTCCTCCAATTATAAAACATATATCAGAGTTTCCATTCACAGCTAAGTTTCGTATTTTATCAGCAAATTCAGTAGAGCTAAGCTGATTACCTTCGATGCATAATACTATTGTAAAACTGCTATCTTTAATTTTTTTCAGTATCTTCTGACCTTCAATTAACTTTACCTGTTCAATTTCCTTATCAGAAAAATTCTCATCAGCTCTTTCATCCTGAACTACTTCCTCTACTATTGTACAGAATTTAGATAATCTTTTTTTATATTCATTTACTGCATCAATAAAGAATTTTTCTTTAATTTTCCCAACTGATAATATTGTTATTTTCATTAAGTCCTCCATAATATCACAGTATATATATAAGCTAAAACTGCATAATTTTTTACTTATGTCTTCTTTTAAATTATGTATATTAAATATTTTACATTTTTTTCTCAACGACTACAATAAAAATTATTTTATTGTAGTTATTATTATGATATAATAGAAATATCATATTATTTAAGTTATTCATGTCTTTTACTACTAGACTATGATATAATTATAATAAGATATTAAGTACGTCTTTATTGAAAGAGGTTGTTATGTTTGAAGCTAAAAACGCCTTTGTTGGGGCATTACTTGTTTTAAGAAAATTTACCATATTTAATATAAAGTTTTATACAGAAAGCGAAGAGTCTGATTATTCCTTTGCTGTATTGTTAATGCCACTCTTAGGCTTAGTGATTGGATTATGTACACTTATTTTCTCTAGTTTAAAATTTATATATTCTCCAATATTTTCAGGAGCTTTATTACTCACTTATTATTGCATCATAACAAAATCAAATAACATTAAAGACACTTATAAAATAATTAGCATAATAATAAAGTCTAATGAAGAAAATAAGCAATTTTACAATATTATTAGCCTCGTTGTATTATGTACATTATATTTTGCTTTGTTCTCAGTTTCATCCATAAGAGCACTTATCCTTATGCCAATGGTTGGTTTTTGCAGCTTAATCATTCAAGCCTTGATTATTAAAAGAGATAAATCAAGTAGCTCTATATTAAAATACAGCTCAAAAAATCACTCTTATTTTGCATTTATCTTTTCTTTTTTATTTACGATAATAATTAATTATAAATTGTCAATATCATTATCTTTAACCTATATCATTGTCAGTTTTATTGTTAATTATTTTGAATCAAAATTAAAAATATTGCCCTCAACAGTAGAGGGCTTCATAATTGAAATATCACAAATATTATTCTTAGTTATATCATATATTTTAATGATATAATTAAATTTATTTAAATTCATACTCTGCTGAAGTCTCAAGTAGTGTTCCGTCATCAGCTATAAGGCAAACAGTTATAATGTCACCTGGCTTTAAATCATTACTATCAGTTGTTAATAAAATATTATTGACAAACTTAGTGTTTTGCTTATTTCCATTCACATAAATATTGCTCCACTTCGTAAAATTACTTCCTATTACATAAAGCGAGTTTTCCATAACTGAAGCGCTTTTTATTGAGATATCATCTACTCCATATTTCATATCTGTTGGAGTATACGGATTAACACCACTATATGCTTCTTTTTCTCCATAAAGCATGTCATGTTCTAACATTTCTAGTTCTGCTTTATAATTATCACTATTTTTATTGATTTCATGGAACTTAGTTAATATTCCATTTGTAATATCAAGCTTGTTTAAAACTGCTGATGTAAGTTGATAAGCATTTAGATTTTCATCTTCTTTTTCAAGTCCTAAATTATCCCATATAATATACTCTGTTTGAAAAATATCATTATTTTTTAAATAATCTTTTTTTATTTCAAAGGCTGGTAGATGGTCTCCAAAGATAACCAAGACCACTGGTTCATTAATAGTATTAAGTGTTGAAATTAATCCTCCAATAAATTTATCCATTTCATTTATTTGATTTACATAATATTCAAATGGAATTTTAATTTCATTAGCATATTCTATTATATCCTCATTTGTAATTATTTCTTTATCGCTTAGTAACGAATCATCATTACTTGAACCACTTTCAGAGTTATTAGTATCCCCTCCATTTTGACTATCCAAGCTAGAAACATCGTCTACACTTAAAGTAATATTTGGTTCTAAAATTAAAGGCTTACTTGGATATTTTCCATGTCCTTGCACAGATATTGTATAAATAAAATCCTTTCCTTTACTTGACTTCAAGGTTTTTACGATTTCATTAATAAGCACTTTATCCTTCGCCCAGCCGATTTCATTATACTCCACATTAGACATGCACTCTACTGGAGTAAAACTGTCAAATCCCAACTGCGAGTAAACCTTGTTTCTATCATAAAAAGTAGCAGTATGATTATGAATAGCATGAGTTTTATACATTAATTCCTTTAAATTAAAATTGATAGTTTCACAGGTTGATTCTTTTAGAATTGTTGTATATGGATATTCTCCTGCTCCAAAAAATTCTAAGCTCATTCCAGTAAGAACTTCAAATTCTGTATTTGCAGTTCCTGCTCCAATTGATGTAACATTTAAAAAGCCTGAACTATATCTACTTTTTAGATGAGTAAAAACAGGAATCGGATTCTTAGAATATATAATTCCTTTCATATAATTTACATCATAAAATGATTCTAGCTGTAAAAAAATAATATTTGGTTTACCACTTTGTAGTTTTTCTAATTTTTCTAGCTCTCTGTCACTTTCTTCGCTTATTTGATTTCTTTGACTTATATCATCATTGATTTCATTCGTGCTATCTCTATCTTCTGTTTTAATATCACTAATAATTCCATCAATAACGTCCTTTGAATAATCCTTTGGTTTTGACACTCCTCTATCAAACAGAGCTCTTGAAAAGCAGTAAGCGAAGCCATATTGATAATTAGCATCTATCAAGTTTTTAAAATTATTTGATAAAATACCACTTTGAATAAAAACCACTGTACTTAAAGCAAAACTAAGTATTATAATTGCTATTGAAGGGCTTTGCTTAGATATTTTTCTCTCTAATTTTGGAAGCCTTATCCAAGCAAAAATTATAAATGCAATTACTGCAAATGCAGCTATTATTAATAAAATTATCTGCAAGCTATTGAAATACATCGGCATTATTTTTATACCAGATTTTAATATAGTAAAATCTATAGCTGATAAAGGAATTGTTCTAAAAATAACAATTACAAAATTGCTTATACCTAAAGCTATCCATACAAGTGTTATTATAAATATTGCAAAATATCTCCTTTTAAACAACAATGATATTGATAATGTTGATAGAATCAATAAAACATTATAAAAAAACACTGGAGCATGAAAAATCATGTGTCTTAATCCTAAAAGAAGAGATTTCCTAGCTAGTATCTCAACTAAAAAATTTAGTACAAAGGATAAAATCATAAGTGCTAATATTTGTTTATTTTCAAAAAATTTTAATAATCTTTTCATATTGTGTATCCTTTTTTTATGAATTTATTACCATTATAAACTTTAGTAATAATTAAAGCAAAGCATACAGCACAAACAGATTTTAATTCATACAATCTGTTTGTGCTATGCATTATTATATTAATTATATAGTTACTATTTTACAACAATATTAAATATTTTTCCAGCTACGAATATTTCCTTTACAATAGACTTACCTTCTAGGAACTTTTTAATATTATCATCCTCGCTAGCCTTTGCTTTTGCTTCTTCTAATCCTGCATCCTTAGAAATCATTACCTTGCCACGTACTTTTCCATTAATTTGAACTGGCATTTCAATTTCATCTTCAACAGTTTTTTCTTCATCCCACTCAGGCCAAGCAGTTTGATTAAGCATGCCTCCAAAGTTTTGCTCCTCCCAAATTTCCTCTGTTATATGAGGTGCAATAGGGTATAGAAGAGTTATAAAAGCTTTTAACTCTGCTCTTGTGATAAAAGAACTGTCATAAAACTCGTTTAAAGCACTCATCATTGCCGCAATTGCTGTATTATATTTCATTGCTTCATAGTCTTGTGTAACTTTTTTAATAGTCTTATGAATTAATGATAGATGTTCTTTAGAATATTCCTCTTCATCACTTAATATTTCTTGAAGTTTCCAAACTCTATCTAAGAATCTCTTACAGCCCTTTACGCTATTTTCTGACCAAACTGCAGTTTTCTCATAATCACCAATAAACATTACATAAGTTCTTAATGTATCTGCTCCCATATCATCAATAATATCATTAGGATTTATAACATTTCCAGCTGATTTTGACATCTTTTCTCCATCTGGTCCAAGTATTAATCCTTGAGCAGTTCTTTTCTTATAAGGCTCTGCATATGGTACAGCTCCAATATCATATAAGAATCTATTCCAAAATCTTGAGTATATCAAGTGTCTTGTAACATGTTCCATTCCGCCATTATACCAATCTACTTGACCCCAGTAGTTTAAATTAGCTTTTGATGCTAATTCATTTTTGTTGTGAGGATCCATATATCTTAGGAAATACCATGATGATCCTGCCCATTGAGGCATTGTGTCTGTTTCACGTTTTGCTGGTGCTCCACATTTAGGGCATGTGGTATTTACCCATTCATCAATAATTGCAAGAGGTGATTCACCAGTATCTGTTGGTTTATAATTCTCTACATTTGGAAGTCTAACTGGCAAGTCTTTTTCTGGAACTCCAACAATTCCACACTTATCACAATGAATAATTGGGAATGGCTCACCCCAATATCTCTGTCTATTAAATGCCCAATCCTTCATTTTATAATTAGTCTTAGGCTCACCTATCTTGTTTTCTTGGATATAGCTTGTGATTTTGGCTTTAGCCTCTTTAACTCTAAGTCCATTCAACATTCCAGAGTTAATAAGTACTCCATCTTCTGTATCTGTGTATGCTTCCTTAGTAATATCTCCACCTTGAATTACTTCAATTTTTGGAATTCCAAATTTCTCTGCAAATTCCCAATCTCTTGTATCATGACCTGGAACAGCCATTATTGCCCCTGTTCCATAACCCATCATAACATAGTCAGCAACCCAAATTGGAATTATTTCATTTGAAACTGGGTTAATAGCATTAATTCCTTGTATTTGTACTCCTGATTTTTCTTTTGCTAACTGAACTCTCTCAAACTCAGATTTTTTCTTTGCAGAGTCTTGATATGCCGCTATTTCATCTATATTAGTTATTTTATCAGCATATTTTTCAAGTAATGGATGTTCAGGAGCAATAACCATAAATGTAACACCGTATAGTGTATCTGGTCTTGTTGTAAATACTCTCAATTTCTCATCTAAGCCATTGATTTTAAAATCTACCTCAGCTCCATAAGATCTTCCTATCCAATTTTCTTGTTCCATTCTAATTCTTGGCGGAAAATCAATCTTTTCATCTCCAAGACCTTCTAGAAGTTTATCTGCATAGTCTCTTATTTTCAAGAACCATACATCTTTTTCCATCTGAACTACTTCACTATGGCATCTATCACAAAGTCCATCCTGTGACTCTTCATTTGCCAATACAACTTTACAAGTATTACAAAAGTTAACATAAGTCTTATCCTTGAAAGCTAAACCTTTTTCGAACATTTTTAAAAATATCCATTGAGTCCATTTGTAATAATCAGGATTTGTTGTATCTACTGTTCTATCCCAGTCGAATGAATATCCAGCAATTTTCAACTGTTCTGTGAAAATCTTAATATTTTTATCTGTTACCTTTCTTGGGTGTTCCCCTGTCTGTATTGCATAGTTTTCTGTAGGAAGTCCAAAAGCATCCCAGCCTATTGGGAATAATACATTGTATCCTTCAAGTCTTCTTTTTCTTGATATTACTTCCAATGAAGTATAAGCTCTTATATGTCCTACGTGAAGTCCAGCTCCTGATGGGTAAGGAAATTCAACAAGTGAATAGAATTTTTTCTTATCAGAATTATCTTCAGCTTTAAATGTATTATTTTCTTCCCAGATTTTTTGCCATTTCTTCTCAATGTGTTGCGGGTTATAAGTTTTCATAAATAATTTTCCTTTCTTTTTCTAATAATATTTAATTTTATACTTTTTTATAAAACCATGAATTAATTTATTAAATATAAAAATCCCATGTCAAACGACATGGGACGAATAATCCGTGGTACCACCCAAATTAAATAGCTTTAGCTATCTCACTCATTTATATAACGGTATTTGCCGGCTAAGATTACTTTAATGTTATACACTAACAATTTTTCACATTAGCAGCTCCTTGGACGAGTTCAACTTTTATTATCTACTGTTTTACACCAACCAACAGCTCTCTATTAAACTATAAAATTTACTACTTCCAAATCTAAGCTTTTATTTTTTCTATTTCAACAATTATACTAAATTAATTTTTGTATTGCAAGAAGTTTTTGCGAATTTTCTTATATATTTAATATTATAGTTAAATACCACTAATAGTTTAATCACCAAAACCAAAGAAATTATTGCTTTCATATTTTTTTAAGGATTTATAAAAAAATAATATTGATAGTGCTAACCAAAAAATTGATAAGCCTATAACTCCTAGTAATTTTAGCAAAGTAATGTTTTTAACTATCTCCACAGGAACTGCCCCTAACAATAAGGCTGGAATAAAAAATATAAAAATTATTCTCAAAACCTTGTTAAAAGCTCCTCCATGATATAAAGATGGAGTTAAAAGCATTTGGAACAAGCCGTTCGATATATTTTCTCCATCCATAAAATAAAATGATAAGCTCATACTTATTAAAGTAAATGCAAAAAACACTATTGATGCTACAAATATTAAAACTATAAAAATTAATATTTGTATAATATTTAATTGTGCTAAAAAGCCATATGATGCAAAGCAAAACAAACCAAATATCAAGTCTCCAATAGCACTAGTTGACACTGCCGATGTTGCAATTTTTACCAAAGTACTTTTAGGTGTTAACAAATACTTATCTAGATTCCCACTGCTTATGTATCGTGGTAAGTTGCTTATACCATAAAATAATGAAAATACTAAGCCATATGATGTTGTAGAAAAACCATATAATCCAATTATATCATATTTATCCCACCCATTCAAGCTTCCAACCATTGCTCCAAAATTTAGCCATATAACAATAAATGCAGAATTGTTTAAGCACATACCAATAATTGATATTATAAATGCACTTTTTAACTCCTTAGCATTTTGATAATTTTTCTTAATATTTAAGATTGCTAATTTAAAATTTCTCATTCAGAACCTCCAAAATGCCACTGCGTGGCATTATAATCATATGAAAAATCCAAGGGATTTTTCCCAAGAGGGAAACTGTGTTTCCCCATAGAGGCTGCAAAGCAGCCTCTTTTATCCCCCATTTATCATTGCTTTCTTCTTAGCTTTACTAAATACATAATATAGGAAGAATCCAAATATAACAATCCAACCAATTTGTAGTAGTATTCTAGAAATGAACATATTGTTCCAATAATCATAAACAGTACTAGTGGCAAAGTTAATCGCGCCAAATGGACTAATATATGCTAATACCTTCATAAATTTAGGAAACATTGCTATAGGTAAATAACTTCCTCCTAGAATCATAACAAATTTATCTACAATCCAGTACACTGGTCTAACATCCTGTATGAAGAAAGCTAAGATTCCAACAAGTGAATAAATAATTAAGCAAAGTATTTGTCCTAAAATCATAGTTATTATTAATGTAGGAATAAATATAACTGGGTTTACTGTTGGAACGCCAACAAATACTGCCATAGCAAAACTACCTAAGACACTGATTACAATAAACGAATATAAACCTTGACCTATCGCTTTATAAAAGTTTAAAAATATATAACTTATAGGCTTATTAATAAACATTTCTACATTACCACTTTTTACATCATTCATAATAAGCGAAAATATATTTCTTAATTTTAATGTCATCAAACAAAAATATATGAACATACTCCAAAGTGTAGTTTCGTAGGATATTCCATTAATATCTCCACCATTAACCTTAAACACGTAGTCGTACAGGAAAAATAAGACTAAACACCTAGAAACCATATTGAATGAATCAAGAATAATATATGTTTTATTTTGAATTTGATTTTTCATAAATATCTTAATAACAGTTAAGGAAAATTTATTCTTCTTCATATATGCTCCTTATAATGTTTTCTAATGATTCATTCTCAATATTTATGTCGTCTACTCTAAATATTTTCGTTATTTCATGAAGAGCATTCTGTGTACTAATAATTTCTGTGTTTACATTAAAAATTATTTTATCTTTATGTTTTTCCATATATTCAACACCATTTGGAAGTTCTTCAAAGCTTTCAAATACTGTTTCAGGAGTAATTATTATATTTTTGTTTTTAATATAAGAATTTATCAAATCCTTTGTTGGCATATCTACTATTACTTTACCATAATTAATAATTACACATCTCTTACAAACAGATTGTATATCTTCAGTATCGTGGCTTGTTAAGAATATAGTTACTTTTTCCTCTTCATTTATTCTAGTTAGTAAATCCCTTAAATTCTTTTTTGATACAACATCAAGTCCAATAGTTGGCTCATCTAAGAAGATAATTTTAGGTCTATGTATTAAAGATGTAGCAATTTCTGCTCTCATTCTTTGGCCAAGTGATAGTTTTCTTACAGGTTGATTTATAAATTCGTCTAAATCAAACAGTTTAGATAATTCTTCAATTCTATTTTTTATATCCTCTGTTGACATATCATACATTGCACCAAACATTTCCATACTATCTGTCAGTGGTAAATTTGGAAGCAATAAGCTTCTTTGGCCAAATACTGTTCCTATTTTATAAGCTAGCTTATCTCTATCCTTAATAGGCGTCAAACCATATATTTCAATGCTTCCTGAGCTTGGATACAAGATACCTGTAAGCATTTTAATAGTTGTTGATTTTCCAGCACCATTAGGGCCAATAAATGCTAAAGTTTCTCCCTCTTCTACAGTAAAAGAAATATTATCAACTGCTTTTACTGTTTTAACTTGAGCATTAAATAGATTATATACAAAACCTTTTTCTTTTTCTTTAAGATTAAAGTTATAATCCTTGCTTAGTTTTTTTACATTAATAATTGTCATAATTTCACTTCCTATCATTATATTGTATTGATTTTTTAATGCCTTGATAACTTTTTAATATATAGTGAGATACTAGACTTTATTAATTAAAATCATATATTTTTTGATTTACTTAATGAAATAGCACTTTTTTATATACAAAAAAACACGAAGACATTATCAAACTGATAGTGACTCCGTGTTTTAACGTGTAGGTCTTCAACCCTATGTAGCTCTCCAATATACCAATTAAAATTGGTATATGAGATTATACATACTCACTTATTTCTGTATATATTACTCTTAATAATTATAAATGTCAATAATATTTTTTAAATTTTCCAAATATTTTTTAATCTAGATTAATTTTCTATATGCTGTGATTTAGTTTTTTCTTTTTCTGTAATTATAATCTTCATCAATATTATTACGCCAAGATTTATCTAGCTTGCCAAAAGATCTCATAAATGAAACTGCCTGATTAACAGATTCATAAAGCGTAGTTGTTCCTAATCCATCTGAATTATAATTGACACATTCATCTTCATTAATTCCAAAATCCTTACCAACTTTCACAGCATCAATATTAGCACCTAGAAATATAAACTCCCATCCAGATTCTCTTCTTTCTTCTATCATATTCTTAATTTTTTTATCATTAAACTCTCTACTTGCATTTTCAAGTCCATCAGTAGTTATGACAAAAAGTGTCTTAGCAGGTCTTTCATCCTCTATAGTATGCTTGTGAGCATTTGCTATCTTATTAATAGTTTTTCCAATAGCATCTAAAAGAGCTGTAGTACCACGTACATAATAATCCTTATCTGTTATATTGTTAATACCTCTAATACTATTCCTATCATGTAAAAGCTCATAATTGTCGTCAAATAAAACAGTTGTAACAAAAGCTTCTCCAGTTTCTTTTCTTTGCTTGTCTAGCATAGCATTGTATCCACCAATTGTGTCTGATTCAAGACCTGACATAGATCCTGATCTATCAAGTATAAAAACCAATTCACATAAATCCTTTTTCATAATAAATACCTCACTTTTTTTATTTTGTGTTTGCATTTTATCATGAACTTGGTAATTAAAGGTCGCTTTAAAAGGGACATATTTATTTAATGAATAATTCTAATTTTTATTAATACCAACTAAACACTGCTGTGTAATTTCGTATAAGGCATTGTTTATTTCAAAAATATCATAGTTCCCTTCTAGTATGAAATACTCTATTACTAAATCAAATTTTTGTGCGTGAGACAAAGCAAAACCAGCTTTTTCTAACAAATCCCTTGTTTCATCTAATGAAAGCTTTAACGCTATAGCTAAGGCTATCGCTGTTTTTTTTGATGGTTTATAATGTTTATCTGAGATGATTTTCGAAAACAATCTCCTATCTATATTAGCAGCTTTATATATTTCTGGATCTGTTTTTTCAGATTTATTAATTATCCTTATTAGCATTTCTTGAAATGTTTCATCAATTTTAATATCTTCTAAATTTCTTTTTAATTTTGCCTTACTGGTAGTTGGAAAAATTCCAGAAAAACCAAGAACATCTGATTCATTTGTTGAGTTTACTCGTGATTCTTCTGCTTTATATTTTTTTATAGTTTGTTTAAATTCTTTATTTTTTAAATTATCACTTAAATCATATGAACGATCTTCTTCATACTCAAAATTTTCATCAATGAATGTTTTTATATCCTTAAACAGCTTTTGTGATATAAGAAAGGATGATTTGTCATATACAACTAAGCTTATATCCATATCGTTGTCTAATAAGAATTCACTTATAGCACGAGTTGCAACATTTAATGCTTTGTCCTTTGGATATCCATATATTCCTGTTGATATTAAAGGTAAAGCAATACTTCTTATATTGTTATTCTTTGCACATAAAAGCGAGTTTTTATATGTATTAAAAAGCAAGCTTTCTTCATTATGCTTACCATCAATAAATACTGGTCCTACAGCATGTATGACATATTTTGCAGGTAAATTAAAACCTTTAGTAATCACAGCATTGCCAGTTTCACAGAATCCTATTTCATCACAAGCCTGTTGCATTTCATCTTCACCAGCTGCTAAAAAAATCACACCACAAACACCACCACCTGCTTGCAGTTGATTGTTAGCTGCATTTACAATTGCATCAACCTCTAATTTTACAATGTTTTCTATAATTATATTATATGGCATATCGAATACTCCTTATCAAAGCAATGTATGTCCTTTAATGATCTAATTAAATAAATTATACTGGATATGTATTATATTTAGAATCTAAAGGAAGCCTAACTATTAATTAGGCTTCTTTCTATGCTATAAACACATATTTTTTCAAACGTTCAAATGCTTCAATAACTAATGATTTTGGTAAAGCTAGGTTTATGCGTATTGCATATGGTCTATTAAATGGTCTTCCATCTTGCCAAGTAACACCTACATCAGTCCCTGCTTTATACAGCTCGTCCATTGTAATATTATAATTTTTACACCATTCTTCACAATCAAGGTACAGCATATAAGTTCCTTGAGGCTTTGATAGTTTTACTACTTTAAAGTTATTTATTATATAATCGTATGCATAATCTATATTCTCCGCCAATACTTGTCTTAACTCACAGAGCCACTCATATCCTTCAGGCTTGTACGCTCCAATAAGTGCATGCATTGACAATACATTCATACTATTGTAATGAGATTTTTCTCCTTGTGATCTTACTCTATCTCTAAGATAATTATTATATATTATATGATAAGATCCAATCAGTCCAGCAAGACTAAAGGTTTTGCTCGGTGAATAAACAGCAATTGTTCTGTTTCTAGCATCATCATTTACAGATTGTGTAGGAATATGCTTGTTTCCATATAGGACTAAATCACTCCATATCTCATCTGAAATTACAATGCAATCATTTCTTTTATAAACTTCCATTGCCTTTTCAATTTCTTCACGCTCCCAAACACGTCCAGTTGGGTTATGAGGTGAACAGAATATAGCAACATGTATCTTGTTATCTTTTAACTTTTTATCCATATCCTCATAGTTCATACGCCATGTGCCATTTTCATCTTGAACTAAGTCACTATGGATGATTTTTCGTCCAGCAGCTTCTAGTGACATTGTAAATCCTATATATGTAGGTGAATGTACTAAAACACAATCTCCAGGTGCTGAAAATGCATTTATTGCTGAAATTACGCAACCCAAAACACCGTTTTCGTATTCAATATCCTCTACCTTTAAACTAGTTACGTCATTACGCTCTTCTTGCCATTTTATAATAGAATTAAAATACTCTTCACTTGGTAAATAATAACCAAACATTGGATGCTTTATACGCTCAATCATAGCTTCTTGAATTGTAGGAGGTACTGCAAAGTTCATATCTGCTACCCACATTGGTATCAAACTAAAGCCTTCCTTTGGAGGCTTAGGTCCAAAGCCCTCCATTAAATCAACCGCAAGAGAATCTTTTTTATGTCTATCAATTATACTTGTAAAATCATATTTCATAATATTTAATTCCTTTCTGTTTTACTTTTAATCATTTTCAGTTGTAATTATTTAAAAAACTTTATAAATGAATATAACTAATATGTAATCTTGATTAACAAGCATTACATTAATTATCAAATACTATTTCTCCACCCTTGACTGTCATTATACTGTTTATGTCCTTTATTTTGTCTGAGCTTATCTCAAATATATTATCTGAAAGCACTGCAAAATCTGCGGATTTCCCTACTTCGAGGCTTCCCTTGACATCTTCATCATATGATGCATAAGCACTGTTAATTGTATAAGCTCTTATTGATTCTTGAACTGTTAATCTTTGTTCAGGTAAAAAGCCTTCTTTAGGTTTTTCTGCTAAATCTTTTCTTGTTACTGCACAATAAATATTTTCGAATGGATTAGGGCTTTCAACTGGGCTATCACAGCTAAACGTTAAAACAACGCCATCATCTTGTAACTTTCTCCAATTATATGAACTCTTCATTCTTTCACTGCCTACTCTTTTTTCAACAACCTTAGAATCAGCAGCAATAAATATTGGTTGAATATATGCTAAAATATTGTTTTCTTTAATTCTTCTAAGGGCATCTTCTGATGTTAGTTGACAATGTACTATGCCATGTCGCACCTTAATCTCTGGATATTTTTTTATAGCTTTTTCAAAACTATTAATTGCCATATCAATAGTTTTATCACCTATTGCATGGATAACAACAGATACAGAATTTTTATGTGCTAAGTCGACTATATTATCCATTTCATCCTGTGAAAACAGAGCTATACCACTATCAAAGCTATTTTCATATGGCTCATTCATAGCGGCTGTCTGCCCTCCCAAAGATCCATCTCCTAATAGCTTTATACTGCCTAATTTAAAGTAATCATTAGCTTGATATTTATTGAAATCCAATTCAAAGTATTCTTTTACTTCTGTATAACTCGTTATTCTACTTTGAATATATATGCTAAGCTTTAACCTTTTTTCCATATCGAGTTCTTTATAGATGTCAAGCATTTCAAGTCCACCATTATTAGCAGCTAAATCATCACTATGTACTCCAGTGATTCCATAAGAAACTAGCTTATCAATAGCTCTTAATACATATTCTTTTTTATCTTCCCTACTAAGTTTTGGCATATAATCACTAATAAGATTCATAGCATTTTCTCTCAAAATACCATTTAAATCTCCATCAACTAAATCAAGTTCTCCACCTTCAACTTTAGTATGTTTTGTTATATTTGCGATTTCTAAAAGCTTTGAATTACATACTGCTACATGGAGACAAGCCCTTTTTAAATATATTGGTATATCTTTTGAAATCTTATCCAAGTCATGCCTTGTGGGCATGCCAAAGTCATGCCTTGTGGGCATGACTCTAGAATCAAAATTATCTTGATTCCAAGCAAAGCCTATTAAGCATTTTAAGTTTTTATTTTCATTAATAAATTTTTTTGAGATTTCAATTATTTCATCTATAGATTTACATGCTGAAAGGTCTATCTCATCCAAGCTTCTAGCATATGCTAATAAATGTATATGACTATCTATTAGTCCAGGAATAACTGTTCTTTTGTTTAAGTCTATTATACCTGTTGCCCTACTCTCATACTTTTGCAGCTGTTCATTTGTGCCAATACTAATAATTTTTCCATTTTCTACATACATTGCTTGTGCAAAAGTATTATTCTTATCTGCTGTATATATATTACCATTATAAAACAATCTGTTTGTCATTTTCCACTCCTATAAATGTATTTGCTTCCAGCCATTATTGCTTAAATAAACTAGATTATTAATGTTTATTTCTTTACAGAGCTCATACATCTCATCAAACATACATGCTATATTTTCAGCTGAATGAGCATCCGAATTAATACATATAGGAATATTTCTATCTCTAATTTCTTCCAGTATCCATTTTGATGGATATTGCTCATTCACATATTTTCTTGCTAATCCGCCAGTATTTATCTCTATAACTGTATCTGTTTCTTTTACAACATCAAGAAATTTACACACTGCTTCTTTATACCATAAGTCATTTTCATTAAATAGAATATTGTCTTTGTTATTCTTCTTTATTAAGTCCATGTGCCCTACAAGCAATGGTTTATACTTTGTAACCATATTCGATAAATTATAATAATAATCATCTATAGCCTTCTTAGCATCTCCATTATATGAATCTTCTATACCCTTTAATACATACTCAAGAGACCCATCAACAGCCCAAGGATTTCCATCTTTAAATCTGTTTAAATAATGGATTGAAGCAACATAATAATCTAATTCACTTAATAAGCTTTCATCTACATGGCTAAATTCTGTATCCGTAAAATAATCAAGCTCCATACCTAATAACACTTCAATCTTATCTTTGTATTTTTCTTTTAAAGCTTTTATTTCATCAATATATGCTTGAACCCTATCATTATCAATAGCATATTTTACCTTAAAGGGGAGTGGCCCATGTGTAGATATACCTATTGTCTTCATGCCCTTAGCTATAGCTGCTAAAATCATTTCTTCTGCTGTATTATTACCATCGCAATAATTAGTGTGTACATGTATAGTTGAATAGTTCATTATAATTTACTCCTTCAAATTTATGTTGAATAACTCTTCTGTACCATAAATTATATATCAAATGTAAAAAATAGTAAAGCTTTCACTTTTAATATTATTTAGCGTATAATAAAAGAGTGAATAATATTCACTCTGAAAATAGCCTTTACTTAAGGTATAATTCTATTAGTAATAAAAAGTTATGGCATCTCACTTTATCAAAAAATTGTTCAATAAATAATGGGGGTAATTATGAATATATTTTATAATTTTGATAATATGTATACTAATAAAAAGAGTATTCAATCAGATAATATTAATAAAATTGAAACTAACTTAGAACAGAATATGTTTAAGCTAAATAAAGATGTTGCATTGTTTGACTATAGTGCAAATGCTACTTCAAGCTATCTACCAAATCAAGCTTGCTCAAACCTTAACTGTTTTGATAGCTTAATTAATCAAGAAATGCCAGATAATTGTATTTCTTATAATGATTGCTTACAATACTTTAATACTATGTCAACAGTAAACTGCATAGATAATGTTCCAACAGCTTCTTTCTTAGTTTTAGATGATAAATAAAGCAAAAACCTCCCTCATAGCCAATCATACATTGACAACGAGGGAGGTTTTTGTTTTAGCAATTTATATAATTACTCTTGTACTGGTGCTTCAACTGGGCATACACTAGCACATGCTCCACAATCTATACAAGCACTAGCATCTATTACGTATCTATCATCACCTTTGCTGATTGCTCCTACTGGACATTCAGGTTCACAAGCTCCGCAAGAAATACAAGCTTCTGTTATTTTATAAGCCATTAAATTTCACCTCCCTAATATTCTATGACTATTTTACCACTAAAATGATATTTTTAAAAGTCTTTTTTTAACTTTATTTATAATAATTTTATAGTCAATACGTATTAAAATATACAAACTAATCTTCTAGTTCTTTTAAAACTGCTAAATCAATTTCTTCTGCCTGAATATTCTTAATTGCAGCTTCAATCACAAAGAGCTTAGAGCCTTCAATTTGCTCTATCTCATCTGTCCCATCTTCCTTTTGAAACTTTACCTTAGCTGTTATAAATAGTGGATTTATATCTAAAACAACACCTTTTCTTTTAGTTCCCTTTTCCCCAACTTTATCTCCTACGTCTGGTAATTCTTTCATATTTTCCTCATATACCTTATGCTCATAGTTTAAACAACACATAAGCCTTGAGCAAATACCAGAAATTTTACTTGGGTTGAGTGACAGTTTTTGTTCCTTTGCCATTTTTATTGAAACTGGATAGAATTCTCCTAAATGTGATGAACAGCACATAGTTCTACCACAAGGTCCTAACCCACCAAGCATTTTTGCTTCATCTCTAACTCCAATTTGTCTAAGTTCAATTCTTGTTCTAAAAACTGATGCTAAATCCTTAACAAGCTCTCTAAAATCAACTCTACCATCAGAGGTAAAATAAAATATTACCTTGTTGTTGTCAAATGTATATTCAATGTCTACAAGCTTCATGCTAAGATTATGTTCTTCAATTTTCTTTAAACAGGTTTCAAATGCTTCTTTCTCTTTTATTCTATTTTCTTCATTCTTTACTTTATCTTCATTGGTTGCTATTCTTAACACCTTTCTTAATGGTGTTACTATTTCATCATCTTTTATATATTTAGGTCCTGAAACTACCTCTCCGAACTCAATACCACGGATAGTTTCAACAATTACGCAATCTCCCTTATTAATCCATTTCTTATCTGGGTCAAAAAAATATATTTTACCTGCTGGTTTGAATCTAACTCCAACTACCTTAATACTACCTGTAGATAATGGAGCAGTTTCCTGTCGATCACTTGAGCCGCAAGAACCACAAGTACCACATGAACTACAAGCACAAGCTCCCTCTTCTTTCTCAATAGATTTTGCAGTATTTAATTCAATGCTTAGAGGCTCATTAGTTATTAAATCGTTATTCATCATATATATCCATACACCGCTCTAATTATAAGATATAAATTCTAATAATATCGCGATGATAATCCTTTCTATAGCTTATCCTGCAAATAAGATAAGCATATTGTCTATAATAAGCTTGTAATTAGTATTACTTTTCATATCATAATTCATGTTTTGTATATAATCAATCATTTCATCAATCTTATGGCTTTCAAGTGAATTAGCATGTTTCTCTAATAAACTTATCAAATCAATATTTATTATCAAATCATATACTTTATGCTTTATTAAATAAATATCTCTAAGCCAAATCATAATTATTTCATTTATCTCATCTATTTTATCTTTGTTATCTTCAAAGTATGTTTCATATTCAAAAACTACATTTCTATCATGAGTCAAAATTTTATCAAAAATTTTAACAATTTCTTCTCTACGTTTTAATATATCATTTTGATTGCTTGCAATTCTCTCGGCATTATATAAAATACCCTGAGAATAATTTGCAATAAGCTTAGATTTATTATGATCTAAACCATATTTTTTCTTTATATAATCTATAATTTCCTCATTTGAATTTTTTTCAAATTTAATAAGCTGACATCTTGACACAATGGTCGAAAGTAAAAGATTGCTATTTTGTGTAAGCAGTATTATTGTAGTATTACCAGCAGGTTCCTCTAGGGTTTTTAAGAATGTATTTGCTGCTTGCATAGTCATATCTTCGCTATTATTTATAATGTATATTTTTCTATCACTTTCAAAGGGCTTTTGATATACTGACAATATTAAATCATCAATAGCTTCTCTTTTTATGCTTTTTTCCTCAGAACTAATAATATGCAGATCAGGATGATTCATTGAGTCAATTTTGATACAGGAGCTACATACATTGCATGGTTCATTGTGATAATTTTTACATAGTAATGATTTTGCAAATAGAAAGGCCATACTCAGTTTTCCAATACCTTTAGCTCCTTCAAATATATATCCATGAGAAATATTCTTATCCTTTATGGTCTTTTTTAGATAACTCATAATACCTTCCTGGTCTTTAGGAAGGTTGACTTCCTGGTTTTTAGGAAGTTTGCCTTCCAGTTTTTTTGGAAGGTTATCATCTTGCTGATCTACAAATTCGCTATAAAGCATGTTTTTTCACATTCCTTTGGTCTATATTTTTTCAAACCTATCTACACCAGTTACAAAAATAACTGCCCCACCTACTGTTACTTCAATTGTATTAGGGAAGAAGTTACCTACACCGTTAAATGTATTTGGTGGCATTGCTGCTGTAATTTTTTTCTTTGTCTTGCATATGTTTTTAATTACTTCAATAACGTCATCAACCTTATCTTCATCTACTCCAATTAATAAGGTAGTGTTGCCAGAACTTAAAAAACCACCTGTTGATGCTAGCTTAGTTGAAGAAAAACCGTTTTCTCTTAATGATGATATTAGCCTATTAACATCCTCATTCTGTACTATTGCAATGATAAGTTTCATATTAATTTCTCCTTTTTTATTAAATTAATATTATCAAATAGAATCATACTTAATTCTATATAATATTTTTTATACAAAAATTACAAATTATTTATAATACTTTTGATGTCATAAAACAACTCATCAACACTCTTATCAGCATTTATTGATATGATTTCAGAGTAAATCTTACTAATTTCCCTATAGCCCTCGTATACTCTTTTATGAAAATCGAGCTTTTCATTTTCAAGTCTATCGCCATTACCTTGGGCTAGTTTTCTATTTAAAGCCTTTTCAGGATTAATATCAAAAAACAATACTAAATCAGGCTTTAATCCATCTATAGCAAAGTCATTCAACTCTTTAACTTTTTGAATACCAAGATTTCTTGCTATTCCTTGATATACAATACTAGAATAAACATATCTTTCACTTATAACAACCTTACCTTTTTCAAGATTTGGTTTTATAAATTCTGATACAAGCTGAGCTCGTGATGCTGCATATAATAACGCTTCAGTCATGTGCGACATCTCAATGTTTCTGTTATCAAGTATTATATCTCTAATTTGTTCACTTATTTTTGTACCTCCAGGCTCTCTTGTAAATACAATTTCTCTACCAGCATCTTGATAATATTGTGCAATCATTTTTGCCATTGTACTTTTTCCTGAGCCATCAGGTCCTTCCAGCACTATAAACAGTCCTTTCATAGTAAGCCTCGTTCCTTATTATAATTATAACATATCTTGCAAATAAAATGAAAATAAATTTTAATTTATTAGGCGGAGTTTAATCTCCGCCTTAAAATTATTTTACAACTCTTAACATGTTTTTATCATCAATTCCATTAACATTAATATTATTTGCTAATATAGATTTTGCATACTCTATAGTCTCTTCCTTAATGATTTCTCCTGGACAAATAAGTGGAATTCCTGGAGGATATGGAATTATAAAGTCGGCTGATATTCTTCCTATTGAGTCTTCCGTTGATACTAACTCACTTTCAGAATAAAATGCATTCTTCATAGAAATTTCCTGTGTTAAACGAGGGAATTCTTCTATGAAAACTCTACTGCTTTCCTTATTTGAATTTATAGCGTCTAAATATATTTCTTTTACGCTATCAAATAATCTTGCAATATCTTCTGGTTCATCAGCTGCTGTAATATAACCAACAACATACATTAAATCGGACATTTCCATTTGAATCTTATATTTTTCTCTTAATATAATTTCCAACTCTTTTCCATTTATTCCAACATCATTTAAGCTTATAACAGCTCTTGTTTCATCAAATGCATGGCTACCATTTTCTTTTAAGAAATCATCAGTTAAGACATTTACTCCTAAATCTCTTAACTCTTTAGTCTTAATTCTAAACATCTCTATGTTCTTGCACAATCTTTCTTCACCATACTTATCCATATATTCAACAGCTCTTTGTGTTGAGGCCATTAATATATATGACGGACTAGTAGTTTGTAGCATTCTTAGCATTCTGCTAACTTTTTCAGTATCTACTCTATCACTACAAACGTGTAGAATAGAGCTTTGAGTCATAGCTGGTAAAGTTTTGTGCGTACTCTGAGCTACTATATCAGCACCTGATCTCTCAGCTGCTGGCGGAAGCTTGCTACAGAAGTTCAAATGACTTCCGTGTGCCTCGTCTATCATGAGAATTTTCCCATATTTGTGCACTATTTCAGCTGCTTTTTTAATATCAAAACATACACCGTAGAATGTTGGATATGTTAAAACAACTAATTTAATTTTTGGATAATCGATAAGCATTTGCTCTAATTTTTCCAAGCTAACGCTGAAATTTAGTCCATGATCTCTGTTGAATTCTGGATATAAATATTCAACCTTTAAACCACCTAATATAACCGCGTTGTATACTGACTTATGGCAATCCCTTTGAACTAAAATAAAATCTCCAGGACTTGTACACGCCATAATTGATGAAATAACTCCACAAGAAGTACCGTTCACAACAATATACGATTTTTTCGCGCCATATGATTTGGCTATACTCTCCAAAGTGTTCTTTATCATTCCGGTTGGGAAATGTAAATTATCCGTTCCAATAGTTTCAGTGATATCATATTCATGTAAATTATCACCTATCTCTTTTAAAATGGTTGGTTTGTTTTTGTGACCGGGCATATGGAAGCTTAGTTGTACCTCTTGTCTAAACTTCTTGATTCCATCAATCAATTCAATTTTTTCAATGCTCATAGTGCTTGTTTCCTAATTATTCCTTTCTCATATTCTTCTTTTTTTAGGTTAAAAACAAATCTATATTTACTTGTTGCACTTAAATAAATAGTTTGTAATTAAGATTGCATATCACTATTTCAGATATACTCTGTCTTTATTTTTTTTGAAATTATTAGCAGCATTATTATGATTTTGTATTTTTCTTTTTTTGGCAATATTGTTGCTTGTATATACCGTCTCTACATATAATACCACCATTAAAGCTATAATTAAGATCATAATAAATACTATTATCATTATTTCAATAATCATCTTAACCTCTATCTATGATTTAAGTCTACAAATAATAACTATATTATATAACAGTGAACGCACAATGTCTATCAAAAATTTTCTGTATTTTCAAATATTTTTTTCGTTATATTTGCAAGATAATTCACCATATAAATATTATTTTCCTGATATAATTGTCAAATTCATCAAAGCATTTTCGAGCTCTATTAATCTATTGTTTATTTCATTGTATTTTTCAACGTCAACCTTATTATTAAGGCTTTCATGTGTTAAACTTAATGCATGATTAAATAATCCTTTAACAGACTCAATATCCTTAATTAAATTATTAATTTTTTCATCCCCTGCAATTTGAATCGCATTTGGAAATTCCTGTACATGCTTTGTAAGTTCTCTAATTAAAAATTTATTTTTATTTAATTCATATACCTCAGCAAGATATGGTACTACACAATCTATGGATAATTCCTTTTCAATAGTTTTTGCAAACTCTGCTTTTGAATCCGCTTCTCCATGTACAATAAACACTTTTTTTGGTTTTTTTCTAAATGCTCCAATCCACTTTAGCAATCCATCTCTATCAGCATGTCCAGAAAATCCTTCTAGATCATATATATGTGCTGATACATTTATCTCTTCTCCGAATATCTTAACTAGCTTTTCTCCATCCTTTATTCTCCTGCCTAGAGTATTTTCTGCTTGATATCCCACAAATACTATACTAGATTCTGCTCTCCAAAGATTATGCTTAAGATGATGTTTAATCCTTCCTGCCTCACACATACCACTAGCAGAAATAATTATTTTTGGTGTTCTATCTTCATTTAGCATCTTGGATTCTATTGCTGACTGAACAAAATACAAATTATTAAAATTAAGCGGATTATCTCCACTTAAAACTAGTTTCCTAGTATTATCATCAAAAACCTGAGAATTAGCTTCAAAAATTTCTGTACTTTTAGTAGCCAATGGACTGTCTATATAAACTGGAATTTTTCTTAATTCCTCTGCATATTGACTCGGGTAATCATAATATCTATTAAGTTCATAGATTATTTCTTGAGTTCTACCTACAGCAAAAGCTGGAATTATTACATTTCCTCCACGTCTTGCTGTTGTAATTATTATATCTATAAGCTTGTCCATCCTTGATTCTGTACCTTGATGCACTCTATTTCCATATGTAGCTTCCATGATGACATAATCAGCTTCATCAATATAGCTTGGATCGTTTAATAATGGCCTGTTCCCTACTCCCAAATCTCCAGAGTAAACAATTTTCAGCTCTTCATCTGTATCCTTGTTTAACCATATTTCCATGAGAGAGGATCCAAGTATATGACCGGCATCAAGAAATCTAACAGAAAAATCATCATCTATTTTAACCATTTGACCATATAACTTAGCTTTAAAATATTTCATACAATTAGTAGCATCTTCCTGAGTATACAACGGTTCTACAAGTTCTTTACCTGCTCTTTTACCTTTTCTATTCTCCCATTCTGCTTCGCTCTCATGAATATGCGCACTATCAAGCAACATAATTTTACACAAATCATAAGTAGGCTTAGTACATATAATATCACCTTTAAATCCTCTTTTAACTAAAAGAGGAATTCTACCACAATGATCTATATGACAGTGGCTAAGAAGTAAATAATCTATTTCAGAAGGTACAAAATCAAAATCATCAAAATTCATTTTCTCTTCTTTATTACTTCCTTGAAATTGACCACAATCTAATAATACCTTTTTATTGCCCCACTCTAGTAAATGGCATGAACCAGTTACTGATTCAACTGCACCATGGAAACTAATTTTCATATCAATACCTCCAAATGTCGAAAAATATCTAATTTATAATTATTTTATCACTATTTCAATAATAAGTAAATAGCTCTTTATTTTGTTAGAGCAATGATTTTATTAATCCTTATTCTAACTATTGACAAAGAGCCAAAAAAACAGGTTATTTAATTTATTTTAAATAACCTGTTTTTTGATATCTTTCTAGCCTTCCATTTGTCTTGATAGGAATAAGCTTGCATTCTTAAGTAATTTTTGCTCAGCTTCTCCCATTTTTGCATTCTTTTCTTTAGAAACTAGTACGACTGCTCCAATAGCGTCTCCTTGAACGATAATTGGTGCGATAACCTGTGCTGTATAATCCTTTGGCTCATATTCTGCAGCGCCAATACGTGATGCATTAGAACCACCTTCAAACACAAATAATTCTCTTGTTTCAACAATTTTCTCTAAATCCGGACTAACCTTTTGCTCAAAATAATCTCTTTTATTAGGTCCTGCTACAGCAATAACAGTATCTCTATCAGTTATAATAGCAGTAAACCTTGTAGTTTCATACAACGACTCAACATAGCTATCAGAAAATTCTGTCAACTCACCAATTGGCGAATATTTTTTAAGTATTATTTCACCTTCTCTATCAGTGAATATTTCTAGAGGATCGCCTTCTTTAATTCTTAAAGTTCTTCTTATCTCTTTTGGAATAACTACTCTACCGAGATCGTCTATTCTTCTTACTATACCTGTTGCTTTCATATTTTCCTCCTAATTATTAATATGTTTTATACTATTAAATATATAAAGTTCAAACAATAATTTTAAACTCAACTAATATTTAATATTATTTGTATAATTGTCAATTTTATTCCTATGTAATAAAATTATACCCAATTTTTTATTTCTCAATCTTGGCATTTTCGATAAAATTATCCAACATTTCATTATATTTTAATGCCTTGTATTGATATTCAAGCTCTTCTCTATCTATATCTTCATATGATAGTTTTTTTTCAGTTAGTTTAATTATATGATACCCAAATTTAGTTTTAACAGGATCACTAATCTGACCTACTTCCATATTAAAGGCAACATCAGAAAACTCTTTAACCATCTCACCTTTAGCAAAATATCCTAGATCTCCACCTTTTTCTTTACTAGGACAGGTTGAAAATTCCTTAGCTAACTTTGCAAAATCTTCACCATTATCAAGCTTCTTTTTAATTTCTTTTGCAAGCCCTTCTTCATCCACTAATATATGGCTAGCTTGAACTTTATCAAACATTGATTTTTTATTTTCATAAAGTGCCTTTAATTCAGCTTCACTTGGCTTTAGTTTGTTAATTTCTTCAGATTTAATTTCTAGGAATTGCTCTATTAACATCTCTGTTTCCAAGCTTTCCTTTAAAAAGTCCTCTGTCATACCAGAGTCCTTTAAAAAATTATTGTATTCTTCATCTGAAGTAAAATATTCTCTATACTTAGCAAATCTATCACTAAACTCTTCAGCATCAACAGTAATGCCAGCTTTTATAGCTTCCTCTTCTAGTAATATATCTAAAATCATTGATTCAAGAACCATATTTTCCAGATATTGATCAAAGCTTACTCCCGGCTCTATTTCTTGCTCCCAAATCTCAGCACCGTTTTCTGCCTCATACATTTCCTTCATTTGTGCTAATTTATTATCATAATCTTCATTGCTAATTATTTTTCCATTAACAGTTACCTTTACTGTTGATGGTTCAGTCTTTTTAGTACATGAAGCTAAATTAAATAGCATAAGTAGCAAAAGAAAAATTACAATATTTTTTTTTAATTCTAACATAGTATTACTCCTATTTCAATATTATACGAAAATAAGTATGTCTTATTTACATTGCTAAGCATCAACACTGCTTAAACTTAGATTGCATAATTCTTCAAGTAAAGTTTTAATTTCCTCAAGTAATTTGTTTTGCTCAACTGAATTAAGCTGATACTTAACATATGGTTCTTTTGAAGAGTCAAATTTAACTCTTGATGAATACTTTTTAAGCAAATGATTAATTGCTTCTAAGCTAAGCCCCTTGTTTGTAGCAAACATAAATCTAACATATTTATTACTTTGTATAATTTCTATAATATTAAGCTTTTTACATAAAGTTTTTATAAATGCAACCTTTATCAAATTATTTACTTCTTTAGGTACATTTCCAAATCTATCTATAAGCTCTTCTGTTATATCTAATATATCATCACTGTTACTGATAGCAGCTATTTTCTTATAAATCTCTATTTTTTGCTCTTCATTTTTTATATATGCAGCAGGAATATATCCATCAACATTTAAATCAACTGAAATTTCAATATCTTCTTCTAATTGTGTACCACTTAGTTTTTTTACTGCTCTATCTAAATATTTTACATATAAATCATATCCTATCGCAAGCATATGTCCATGCTGCTCAGAACCTAAAATATTTCCACAGCCTCTTATTTCTAAATCTCTCATAGCAATTTTAAAACCAGAGCCAAATTCAGTAAACTCCTTAATAGCTTTTAATCTTTTATCTGCTATTTCTGTAAGAACCTTGTCTTTTTCATATGTTAAATATGCATATGCATTCTTATTAGAACGTCCTACTCTTCCTCTTAGCTGATATAATTGTGATAATCCAAAATAATCAGAATTATCAACAATAAGTGTATTAGCATTTGGTATATCCATTCCAGTTTCAATAATAGTAGTACAAACCAGAACATCATATTCCTTATTTACAAAGTCAATCATCACATTTTCGAGCTCTCTTTCCTGCATCTGACCATGACCAACTACTACTCTTACATTAGGAAGCATCTCTCGAATCTTACGAGCTACACTTTCTATATCACTTACTCTATTGTGAACATAATAAACCTGACCGCCTCTTGATACTTCTCTTTCGATAGCGTCTCTAATAACACCAGTATTATATTCAATAACATAGGTTTGTATTGGTGTCCTGTTTCCTGGTGGCTCCTCAATTACACTCATATCTCTAATACCAATCATCGACATATGAAGAGTCCTTGGAATTGGCGTCGCAGTCAATGTAAGAACATCTATGTTTGCTTTAAGCTGTTTAATTGCTTCCTTATGTCTAACTCCAAATCGTTGTTCCTCATCTATAACTAGAAGTCCTAAGTTTCTAAATTTTATATCTTTTGATAACAGCTTGTGTGTTCCAACAATTATATCAACTAAACCTCTATTTACAGCCTCTACAATTTTTCTTTGTTGCCCTGATGTTCTAAATCTACTTAACATTTCTGATTTTATTGGGAAGCCTCTAAATCTGTCTATTACATTTGAATAATGCTGTTGAGCTAGTATTGTTGTTGGCGCTAGTATTGCTACCTGTTTTCCATCCATAACTGCTTTAAAAACAGCTCTAAGTGCAACTTCAGTTTTTCCAAATCCAACGTCACCACATAATAGTCTATCCATAGGCTGATCCTTTTCCATATCTGCCTTTATCTCTTCAACACATCTTAACTGATCATCTGTTTCTTCAAAAGGAAATCTATATTCAAAATCTTTTTGCCATTCTGTATCAGATGAAAATGCAAAGCCTTTTAACATTCTTCTTTTAGCATAAAGCTCTATAAGCTCTCCTGCCATATCTTCAATAGCTTTTTTAGTCTTTTCCTTTACTTTACTCCACTCTTGACTACTCATTTTATTTATTTTAGGAGTAATTGAATCAGAACCAATATATTTTTGTATTAAGGACATCTGATCAACTGGCACGTAAAGCTTATCCTCACCAAAATATCTTATACAAAGATAATCCTTTTTAACATTTTGAACATTTAATTCTTCTATTCCAATATATTGCCCGATTCCGTGGTATTCATGCACCACATAATCACCAAGTTTTAAATCAGTGAATGTTTCAATCTTATTCTTTTTTGCTTTATTGAACTTTGTCTTACTTTTGTTTTTTACAACTCCGAAAATTTCATTTTCAGTTAAAAGCAACAATTTACTCTCAAGTATTTCAAAGCCTTTTTTTATATCACCAGTTGTTATAAAAACCTGTCCAGACATTGGTGTTGTTGAATCAAAAGCTAAAACCGTACTACAATTATAATCATTTAATATTAGATGTAGTTTTTTACATTTCTCCTCACTGCTTAATACAATTAATGTTTTATAACCCTTATACTTATATCTGTTAAGCTCATCTGATAAGTCTTCCATCTTACCGTAGAACGCACTTGCATCCTTTGATATTATCTGACAAATATCATCAATTTGATAGTTTTTATTAGTTTTTATTATAGTGTTGTGATACATTACTTTTTTGCAACTTATCTTTTTCTCGATATCAGCTCTACTAAAATATATATCACTTTGTTTATAAAAAGCTTCACCTTTTTCATATAATTGTGTGTAGCTTACATTAAAACTATCAGATAAAACTTTAAATTCCTCATATACTTTATCAGGCTCAAATAAAATAACGAGAGTGTTCTCGTCAAAATAATCAAGCATACTATCAAATTCAAAGTTAGCATACGGTAATAAAAGATCTATGTTATTAAAACTTGAGTCTGTCTCAATTTTATTAATATAGCTTTCATAGAGGGAGTTAAAATTATTCTTAATTTTTTCATCCAAAGATGCTGTAGCATTAAGTTTTTTTATACTCTTTTGATAATCCTTTTCAAGCTCTTTCTTAATACTAGATAGTTCTTCTTTATTAAAGAACACATCACTACATGGTAAAACAAGCAGTTCTCTTTCGTTTTTAATTGATCTTTGAGTTTTTATATCTATAGTTCTTATTGAATCTATTTCATCATCAAAAAATTCTATTCTATAAGGATTGTTTTCAGACAAAGAAAAAATATCAATTATTCCACCTCTAATTGAAAATTGACCTTTTCCTTCAATTGCATCAACACGTTCATAACCAAGTTCAACTAATCTATATATTAAATCTTCTAAGTTATAAGATGAACCATATACTAATTTTAGCATATTTTTCTTAAATTTTTCTTTAGGAATTACTCTACTTATCAAAGAATTTACACTAGCAGAAACAATAAGTTTTTCTTCATTTATTATCTTATACAAGGTATTAACACGTTTATATATGTCTTCCTTACTAAGAGCATCAACATTATATAAGATTAACTCTCTATGATTAAAAATATCTGAATTTTTAGTATATGCATTAATATGACTATTTATTTCTTTTGACTTAAACTCATTGCTAGTTATAATAAGTATTTTATCAATTTTATAATCATTTAAATTACAGCATAAATAAGCCATTCCTTCTTCATTTAGCCCATGAATAAGTTGGCGTTTGTTATTATTATAGTTTTCTATTATAGCCTTAAACTTCTCAGTATTTTGAAATTGTGAAAATAAATATCTTTCCATTAAATTATACTATTTTTCCTCTATCCTCTTATTATAATTGTTCATTGCATACTCCAGTCCGTGACATATTATATCCTCAACTGCAAGTCCTGCATTTTTAATTGTCTCATCTACAAGCATTCTTTCGTCATTATCAAATTTTTGCAAAACATGATCTGCTAAGCTAACATTAGAATTTTTATTTTTTCCAATTCCAATTCTAATCCTTTTAAAATTTTCTGTTTGTAACTGAAAAAGCATAGATTTCATACCATTATGAGTTCCACTACTACCATGTGGTCTAATTCTTAAAGAACCTAACGAGATATCTATATCATCATAAATAACTATTATATTCTCTATTGGAATTTTGTAATAGCATACAGCTTCGATAACCGCATTTCCACTTAAATTCATATATGTAACAGGTTTAAATAATATTACTTTTTCACCCTTTAAATTATATTCACCAAAAACAGCATTAAACTTTAATTTATCTAACTTTACATTATTTTTATATGCTAAAAAATCAATTGTGTCAAATCCAACATTATGTCTTGTACCAGCATACTCCTTGCCTGGATTACCCAAGCCAACAATCAAGTACATTTTTTATTTACATACACCTATTGCATAAAATGTTATAAAACATTTACGCAATGAATAAAGTTTTCCAAATGAAAACTTGGTGCAAATCCTTTCGTTATTTATCAATTAATTCAACCTTATTTTCTTTTCGATATTTATTAATATCGTCCAGCTCCTCTACCAGGCTTATTAACCTGTCTTGCTCTTGCAATTGCTAGAGCATCCTTTTCAACATCATCAGTTATTGTTGATCCACAGGCAATATAAGCAGACTCTTCAATTATTACTGGTGCTATAAGGTTTGAGTTACTTCCAACAAATGCTCCATCTTTCACTATAGTTTTATTTTTTTTCTTACCATCGTAATTAACAAAAACTACTCCACATCCAATGTTTACATTTTTACCAACCTCAGCATCTCCAACATAAGATAAATGTGAAGCTTTTGAGCCATCATCAACACTTGAGTTTTTTAACTCTACAAAATCTCCAATTTTTACGTTTTTGCCTAGTTTTGTACCTGGTCTAAGATATGCAAAAGGCCCAACAGAAGTATTATCATCTATAACTGATTCTATTACCTTTGAGCTATCGATTGTTACATTGTTTTTAACTGTTGAATTTATTATTCTCGTATTTGGTCCAATTATACAATTATCACCAATTACTGTCTTATTCTCTATTATAACTCCAGGGTAAATTATAGTTCCTAAACCAATCTCTACATCAGAATCTATATATACTGAACTAGGATCTATTAGTATAACACCATTTTCCATATGCTTTTTATTTATACTATTTTTCATATCATTTAATGTTTCTGCTAAATGAACCTTATCACTAGCAGCTCTAAGCTCTTCAATATTCTTAATCAAAGTAACCTCCTATATGTTGATTATACAACATTATATCTATTTTTAACAAAGTTTTATATTAATTTAGATTTATCAAGTTTTTCTATACTACCATATTTTATATGTATTTGTCAATTTCAATGTTCTTAATTTTCTAAATATTTACATTATGTAATCTTATAAAACATAACAAATTAAGGCTTGTACAAAAAAAGGGAGTCTTATAGACTCCCTACTTTGACGAAACTATAAATTATCAAGCTATGTTTATGAAAAAATCATTACTGCTAATAACTATTGTTCATCTTCATTTCTTTTTTCTTCATAAGCTCTAAAAACAGCTTCTGATAACTCAGTTCTTGTATCAGAATTAATTGGATGTGCGATATCTTTAAATTCTCCATCCTGCATTTTTCTGCTAGGCATTGCAATAAAAGGACCGTTTTCACCCTCAATAATTTTTATATCATGTACTACAAAACAATCATCAAAAGTTACAGAAACGATTGCCCTCATCTTACCATCAGAATTAATCTTTCTAACTCTAACATCTGTTATTTTCATGTCTTCACCACCTTCCCCCCTATAAATTATGTCTAATATACATTATAATACTACACTTTTTAATAAAATGCAAAAAACATTTTCATAAAATAGCTAATTTTTTTGTTAAATTATTGTAACAATTTGGAATTGGATGAAATGTTTACGATTCCATCTTTTTCATTTATACCTTCTAATAGCAATAATGAAATATAATTATCAATTAATTTTTTCTCAGGCTCTTTAGTTTCAATGACTACAGCAGTTCCAACAACCTTTGCATTAAACTCATTCATCATATCATGCATTCCTTTAGCTGTTCCTCCGCCCTTCATAAAATCATCAACTATTAATACCTTCGAATTTTCATTGAGTGACCTTCTTGATAAAGACATTGTTTGGATATTGTTTGATGAACCAGATACATAGTTTATACTTACAGTTGCTCCTTCAGTAACCTTATTATTTCTTCTTATTACAGCAAGTGGAACATTTAGCTTCTGAGCTGTCATTATAGCTAAAGGGATCCCTTTCGTTTCAACAGTTACAACATAATCAATTTCAAGGTCTCTAAATTTAGAAGAAATTATTTTTGCAATATTACTAACTATACTTGGATTATTAAATAAATCAGTCATATATATAAATCCACCAGGAATAATTCTATTCTTTTTAAGGAATTCCTTACATAAAGTATCTAGGATTTTCTCTATCTCTTCGTTGCTTATATAAGGAAAAAATATTGCTCCACCAAGTGCACCTGTTACAGTCTCGATTTTACCATATGACATTTCCTCTACTAATTCTTTAACAATAACAATATCTTCACTTATAGTAGATTTAGCTGCATTGAATAATCCAGAAAAATAGTTATATGAAAAAAGCTTATTAGGTGCTTCTGAAAATATTTTCATTAAAGCCGCTACTCTTTGTATCCTTTTATACTTTTTAAGGTTCATTTTAAAACTCCTCGCTTTGCGAATAATATGTAATAATTATAACTTAATTATTCGTGTGTTGCAAGGAGTTTTTTCATTTTATAAAAATACTTTCTTATGTAATTAAAGCAAATTCATATCAATTTTATTAACACAAATCAAGATAATTCAAGCCACTTTTAATAATTATTAGTTTCACTTTATTTTCATCTAATACAGAAAATAACGAATAATAACTAGCTCTTTGTAATTCTATCTTTTCTGTTGAAGCTAAAATTTCTCCAGTTCCCGAATATTTTAATTCAAAGACTTCTTCATTAGGAAATAATAAAATATTTGGCATTGATTCACTAAAACTTAATCCTCTAAACAATAATGTACCATCTGATAAATATAAATCCACATTACCTAAGAAAGGAGCAAAATTTGAAAAATTAATAACAGCTTCTCTAAAAGCTGGAACTTCTTGTTTTTCTTCTTTTACTATGTATAAATTAGCTATTTGCCCAGCAAATGCAGCTGTATAAGAAGAGTTTTTACTTATACTTATAGCTTTATTTAACAATGCTGATTGAGTTTCACCACTTGCATAAATTGATATAACATATTCTCCTGGATAAATTAGCATAAAGTTAGTCACAATCCCTGTTTCTAATGAACTAGCTACCATATTACCATCTATATATATATCTATAGAAGAATGTAAACTTGAATTTATAAATCTAATATATGATTTCGTACATATACAGCCTTGATATTTCGCAAGATTATTAAGATAATCATATATTCTTTCCTCATTTGCACTTGACAGGTACTTAAAATCAATCATAAAAAAACACCCCTTTACATAAATTATATGAAGCTATATATAAAAGGGTGAAAAAAGTGAATAAAATTCACTCAGCGTATGGTATACTCATTCTATCCTGATTACATTTCTGCAAGGTATGGCATACCAGTTTGAGCTCCTAGCTTCATAACAGATTTAGCTGCTGCTTTATTTGCAAAATCTATTGCAGCTTTTATATCGTAGTTATTTACTAATGCTCTAGCTAATGCTCCATTAAAAGTATCACCAGCCCCAGTAGTATCAACAACATCAACTTTATATCCTGGAACAGTTACAATCATATCTCCATCGTAATACATAACCCCTTTTTCACCAATTGTCATAATAAGCTTATTAGGGTATCTTTTTAATATATACCTTATATCAACAGAATCATCCTCCCCAAGTATAATTCTGCATTCATGTTCATTTGGAGTAATATATGTTACTTTGTCTATTAGCTCTTTCTTTAGCTTAACAGCAGGTGCTGGATTAAGTATTGTTCTTATATTGTTGTCATAGCAAAAGTTAATTACATATTCAACTGTTTCTAATGGTACTTCTAGCTGTAGAATTACTATGTCTGCTTCTAAAATTACTTTTTTATATCTATTTATATGCTCTGAATCAAGCTCATTATTAGCTCCTGATATTACTATTATACTATTATCATCTTCTGCTACTATAATATTTGCTACACCTGTAGGAGTATCACTTATTGTCTTTATACATGAGGTATTTACTTTAAGCTTCTTTAAATTATTTAATGCAAACTCGCCATTTGCATCATCACCAATACAGCCAATCATAGTAACTTCAGCCCCTAGTTTACTTGCTGCAACAGCTTGATTTGCTCCTTTACCACCTGCTACAATCTTAAAGCCATTGCCTAACACTGTTTCCCCTGCTTTAGGCCTAATGTCAGAGGTAAAAACTAAATCTACATTAATACTTCCTATTACTACTACTTTATTCATAAAAATTAAAGCCTCCTGCTACTTATTAAACAATATTATATTATACTGTATGAATCTACATTTTTTAGCTTAAACTCTTTCATCCATATTATATATAGATTCTAATAATAGTTCTCTACATTTATTTGTATCAATATCCATCAAAACCTTTGTATATGTTTCATCATACTTTATCCATTCTCTATTATCGCCAACTGTCATACCTCTATTTAGAGAATACGAACAATCAAGCTCAACTGACATATGTCTGTATGAGTAGATTTCAGGATGTAATAGATACATCACAGCACAAGCATCATGAATAGGAGTGAAGCTTCCATTCTTAACATGATCTCCCTTAAAATAAAAATCTAAAATTTCACCACACATATGAGATACTTTACCCTTGCTTGCTAAAAGTTCTTTTACATCATCTCTATATAACCCAGCACTATGCGTTACATCTAAGCCAGCCATAACTATTTTTACCTTAGAATCAAAAACAATCTTAGCAGCTTCTGGATCTGCCCATATATTGAATTCAGCAGTTGGAGTAACATTGCCGCCATGGATTGCTCCTCCCATTAAAACTATCTCATCAATTTTATCCTTTACCTCAGGATAAACCTTGAAAAGAAGTGCAATATTAGTAAGGGGTCCTATTGGAACTAATGTTATTTTTTCATTAGAAGCAAGTAAAGTGTTTTTTAAAAATTCTACTGCATTTTCAGGTAACAGCTTATTTATAGGTTCAGGTAGCTCATAATTTCCCATACCTGTAATTCCATGAACTCCAGCAGCTTCTCTTTTTTCTCTTAAAAGTGGTGTATCTGCACCCTTTGCAACCTTTATGTCCTTCTTTAAAAATGATACTAATTTCAACGCATTATTTGAAACCTTATCTATACTTTGATTACCAGTAACTGTTGTAATACCAAGTATATTTAATTTATCCTCGTTAGCTATGGCATAAATAATAGCTACTGCATCATCAATCCCAGGATCGCAATCTATAATAATATTTTTTTTCTGCATTTTTCTTACCTCCAGTAGATTAAATTTACGAAGAATTCAAAGAATTCTTTATATAACATAACTTGCTTTCATAAAGTGAAAGTTGTTTCCATAGAGCAAAACTTATTTTCATAGAGTGAAACTCGTTTCCATAGAGCAAAACTTGTTTTGCTCTTTATATATAATAGAAGGAACGATAATAAACACAAATTTATAGATTGTATCTATCCGTCCCCTTTAATATCATAATTATTTATAAGAAGTGAACTATGTTCACTTCTTTATTTACCACTCAATTTTTCTCTTTTTTTCATCATTCTATAGCTATATACTCCTAAACCTATTATAGTTACGAGATAAGGTAGCATTTGTGCTATTTCAGAAGGGAATTTTACAAGCTGCAATGAATTTCCAAATGCTTGAGCAACTCCAAATATTAGTGAAACAACAAAGCCTCCAACAGGTGTATTGGCTCCCATAGCACTTGCTGCAAGCGCTATATATCCTCTACCAGCAGTCATATTTATTGTAAACCTAGTCATATATCCACCTGATAAGAAGAAACCTCCCATTGAAGCAAAAACTCCACTTATAACAAGCGCTATTACCTTTACCTTTTGTGAGCTTATACCAACAGATTCTGCTGCATCCTTATTTTCTCCAACTGCTCTTATTTTAAGTCCAAGTGGAGTTTTATACATAAAGATATGTAAAACTATAACGCTAAGTAATGATAAATAAGTTAAAATGTTATGTTCAAATAGTACCTTTAGATTGTTTTCAAACAAAAGCTTACCTAATATCGGAACAGCTTTAAAACTTTCTGGTATCAATATTTTTGGTATTTGTAAGCTTGCTATAGATGCTGAATTTCCTCTATCACCAGAAAATGCAAGCATAAGAAGTACTGTTCCACCTGCTGCGACAAGGTTTATGGCGATTGCAGCAATTATTTCATCAGTTTTTAGTTTTAAAACGAAAATAGCAAGCATATATCCAAGAAGTCCACCAAATATCATTGTTAATAATAATCCCGCCCATGCACTATGTAATAATGAGCTAAATATTACTCCAAACAAAGCACAGAAAAGCATTATACCTTCTAGTGCCATATTTACAATACCAGATTTTGCTGCAACAGTAGCAGCCAAGGTTGCAAAAAGAATAGGAGTTGTCATTCTTAAAATTGAAGCGAAAAACTCTGGTGATATAACCGAATTTAATAATTCATTCATATTACTTCGCCTCCTTTATATTTAGATTACTTTTAGCTTCTCTAGAAATAATTTTATGTCTATATTTACTCAAGAATTGTTCTGCAACAATAAGTACAATTATTACACCTTGTACTATTGACACTATTTCTACTGGTACATCAGAAGCACTTGACATAAGGAATGCACCTACTCTTAGATAAGCTAAGAAAAATGCTGAAAGTGGAATATATAAAGGATTCTTCTTAGATAAAGTACTAATAATAATTGCATCCCAACCATATCCTAGCAAAGCTGTCCAAGTATATCTTGAAAACATTGGGCTAAGCATTTCTACTCCGCCTCCCATTCCAGCGATAAATCCACCAAGAAGCTGTGAAATTAAAACTACCTTAACAATATTAACCCCAGAATATTTTGCAAACTTTTCATTTTCACCTGTTAATCTTAATTCATATCCTATCTTAGTTTTATATAAAAACCAATATCCAAAAGCTACAACCAACAATGCAATGATAAGACCTGTATGTATTCTCGTTCCTGGAAACAATACTGTTAATTTTGAATTTCCAAGCAATTCATAAGAACCTGAACCCATTTTAGGATCTCTTAAGAACTTCATTAATATAAAATTAGAAATATATAATACCAAATAATTCATCATCAAGGATGAAACAAGCTCATTAGCTGTAGTCTTTACTTTCATTAATGCTGGTATTAAGGTTATCAAGGAACCAGCTATACCAGCTATTAAAATTGCAAACATTGGATGAATACCTTTAGGTAATATGAAATTTAAAGCTATTACTGTAGCTACTAATCCGCCAATATGAAATGCACCTTCACCTGCAAGATTTATCTGATTAGCAGTAAACATGATACAAACCCCAACACCAGTGAACATCAAGGGTATCATCAACTCAATTACATTACTAAAATTTCTTGCTTTTTGTAATGGTCCAAATAAAAATGTTGAAATCGCTAAACCGGGTTCGTCACTTACTATAAAAATTATAACAAACGATATGGCTAATGCTATTAAAATAGCAACAGTAGTTCTCATTATATTTAGCTTAGTTGTGCTATTCATATAAAATTCCCTCCAATATTTCGTCTTTTTTTAGTCCAAGCATATACTTTCCAAGCTCTTCTTCTGTAAGCTTCTTAACATCAGTAAAAACTCCTGAAAATTTTCCTTTATACATAACTGCTAATCTATCACTAAGCTCAAATACTTCGTTCAAATCAGCGGATACAAGCAATACAGCACAGCCTTCATCTCTAAATTGAATAATTCTTCGTCTTATAAATTCTGCAGCTCCTACATCTATACCACGAGTTGGTTGATTAGCTATGATAATTTTTGGATTTGTTGAAAATTCTCTTGCAACTACAACCTTTTGAATATTACCACCTGATAGCATACCAACACTTTGCTTATGCGATTTACACTTAATTAAATACTCTTGTATTAAATCCTCAGCTCTTTTTTCTATTATCTTAGTTTTTAAAACTACTTTTCCGGAAAATTCATCGTCATCATATTGATTAGAAAACATATTATCTAATATACTCATGTTCTTTGCACAGCCAAAGGTCATTCGATCCTCTGGTATATGTGCTAACTTAAGACTTCTTATACCCTTAATATCTAAATTTTTAACATTTGCATCAAATAAGTAAATATCTCCAACATAATGTTTATTTAAACCAGTTAACACTTCTATTAAATGTCCTTGACCATTTCCTTCAACACCTGCTATGCCAAGTATTTCTCCAGCCTTTAGATCTAATGATATATCATCAACCCTTGTTTTACCAGTTGAACCCTTAACTGTTAGGTTTCTAACGCTAAGTACAAGTTCTCCGAGATTAACAGGCTTTTTATCAAATTGTAGAATTACATCTCTTCCAACCATGAGCTTTGACATTTCATCTGTTGTTATATCCTTAACATCATATGTACCTTGACTTCTACCATTTCTCATAATAGTTGCCCTATCACATATTGCTTTGATTTCATCAAGCTTATGTGATATAAAAATGATAGTATGTCCAAGCTCTCTCAATTTCTTAAGCTGAATAAATAGCTCATCAGTTTCCTGAGGTGTCAATACAGCAGTAGGCTCATCAAGTATTAGAATATCAGCTCCCCTATATAAAGCCTTTAAAATTTCTACTTGCTGCTTACTACCTACTGATAGTTCCTCTACTTTTGATGTTACATCAATATCAAAATTATACTTTTGAGCAATGTCTTTTGATATTTTAATTGCTTCATTCATGTTGATGAAAACACCTTTTGTTTTAGGCTCTATACCAAGGATTATGTTTTCAGCTACTGTCAAAGAAGGTACAAGCATAAAATGCTGATGAACCATACCTATACCTTTACTAATGGCATCTTGTGGTGACTTGATAGTTGTTTTTTCTCCATGAAGAATTATTTCTCCCTGCTCAGGAGATTCTATACCAAAAAGTATCTTCATTAGTGTACTTTTACCAGCACCATTTTCTCCAAGCAAAGCATGAATTTCTCCCTTTTCAAGTTCAAAACTTACATCCTCATTCGCTACAACACCGTTTGTATAAATTTTCATTATGTTTTTCATTTCTAATACTTTACTCAACTAATCCACCTCTTCATTAATTAATATATAACAGGCCTTAAGTAAAATGTTTTCAATTAAAGCATCTTAAATAGCAATTAAATTGCAAGCGAGAGTTTTGCCTCTCGCTTGCACATTTTTTATAGCGTTAAGCCTTCACAATTTTATTGTGCTTTTTCAATCAATGCTTTTATTTCAGCATCAGTTTTACCAAATGTTGTATCAACAACTATTTTACCATCAGTAATATCTTTTTCTAATTCTTCAAGTTTTGTTCTTATTGATTCTGGAAGCATTTCTTTATAATGATCGTCTTTAACTAACTCTACTCCACCTTCTGCAAATCCCATTGATTCTGCTACACCGTATGTTAATTTACCATCCATGTCTAATTTTATTGCTCTAATTAAAGAGTTTCCAACATTTTTAAGTGCTGATGTAGGAATGTTTTTAGCCATGTTTGGAAGTAAAGCTGCTTGGTCTGAGTCAACTCCAAATGCCCATTTATTAGCTTCTGCTGCTGCTTCGATTTGTCCTAAGCCTGCTCCACCTGCAACGTTGTATCCAACATCTACTCCACTGTTATATTGAGTAAGTGCTAAGTCTTTTCCTGCTGCAGAGTCATAGAAGTTTCCAACATAAGCAATTGCAATTTCAGTTGCTGGATCAATATGCTTTGCTCCTTGGATATATCCAAGTAAGAAGTCTTGAATAACTGCATTTTCCATTCCGCCTAAAAAACCTATTTTCTTATTGCTTGGATCAATCATGCTCATAGATGAATCAGTAGTCATCATTGCTGCAGCTGCTCCAACTAAGAAAGATACTTCGTTTTGCTTATATAAAACATTGTATATGTTCTTTGGAGCTTTTCCTGCTTCAAATTTAGCATTGAAAGTATCAAAGTCAAATCTTTCATCAAAGAATATGAATTTTTGATCAGGATATTTTTCTGCAGCTTCTGCAAGAGCTCCTGCCATTTGCCATGTTCCTATAATGATTACATTGTACTCTTTGCTATCACAATAGTTTAATAATGTTGGACCCCATTTTCCTTCATCAGCTGGTGTAGCACCCATTTCAACAACTTTAAAATCAAATTTACCTTTTAATTCTGTTTTAAGCTTTGTTAATCCTTCATTAGCTGAATCATAGAAAGATTTGTCTCCTAAATTACCATTTAATAACAATGCTGCTTTGTATTCTGCTTTTGCTGTCTCGCCACCAGCACATGCTGTTATTGATAAAAGCATAGCTGCAATCAATAACACTGATAATAATTTTTTCATTTTGTAACTCCTCTCCTAATTACATTATTAAGTTTTTTATTATGTATATATTATCAAGCTTTCGCTTGTATAACACTATTTACAGTCAAACTAACTAATTCATCTAAGCTTATTGTTTCGTAAGCTCTCATATAAGTCTCAAGGCTAAAAAAAGCTTCATGAATTAATCCTTTTGGAATAGCTTCAATTCCCTTTTGAATACCTATCAATGGCATTATCATACCCGCATTACAATCTGCATCTATACCGCACATAGTAATGATTTTAAGGGTCTTATCAAAATCATTTTCACCATACATTAATGCTATAACCTCACAGCAAGCGTTTGGATATGCATGGATCCAATTATATTTAATATATTTTTGTTCACATTCATATAAGGCATCATGCCAATCATCATATTTTAAGCATTGATCAAAAGCAAATTTTACAACACTATAATATTCAGAATCCTTTGGTATTGAGTCAATAGCTAATTCCACAATTTTTTTAACATCATCAACTACATAAGCTAGTGATGTCATTATAGCATTGAAAACCTCTCCGATTATCCCATTATTAGCATGTGATACCTCTCCATCTTTCCAAGCGAGCTCAGCTGCAAGCCTTGGATTACCAGGTGCAACCATACCACAGATAGCACCTCTCATTTGAGCACCTATCCATTCATTAAAAGGATTGTTAAAGTTCGCACTTTCTGGTGGCATAATGCCTGCTCTAACATTTCTTAAAGCTAATTCCTCAGCGGACCATCCACTTGGAATCAAACCAATCCATGCAAGTGCAATATCTCCTGATGTAACATTATATCCTTTATCCTTAAAAGCATCCAAAAATGCAAGCTCAAAAGTAATATCATCATTAAAAGTATTTGGCTCTCTTAAGTACTCTGTAACTTCTCCAAAGCTTTCATATAGGTTTTTAGAAGTATAACCTTCTACCATAGTACCCATAGCTGCTCCAATAATTTGAGAAAGCCATGCAACTTTGGTTTGTTCTTTAAATTTATCTGTTTTTACATCTACATCTTCAGATTTTGGAAAACTTGCATTTGTAGCATATTTTTCAAAACTATCATATATTGTATACTTCCAATAATCAGAATTCTCATCCTTTTTTGCGTTTAAAAAAATGTTTTTCATCATAGCAGAAATTTTATGTAAGCTTATAAAATCTCCATTATTAAATGCTGCTAAGCCTTTATCCAATAACTCATAAGCATCATCTACATTATACCCTCTGTTTTCTAATGCTTGTACAGATGCAACCATGATTTTTTCGGGAGCACCTGAACCTGGAACATTGCTCATCCAGTCTAATCCTACGCTCATATCATAGAACTTAGAAACAGCACGAAGAGCAGTCCAAGTTTGATCTTCCTCAGATAATATTCTTGGTTTAGCATTAGAAAATAAGTTGTACGCGATTTCCCATGCTTTCATACTACACAAGACCCAGTGCTATCTTCATCATGTTTGTAAAAGCCATTTCTCTCTCTTCTGCTGTAGTTTCTTCTTGCTTAACAATAGAGTCTGATACAGTTAATATAGTCAATGCGTTAACGCCAGCTGCTGATGCGTTACAATATAAAGCATAAGTTTCCATTTCAGCTGCTAACAAACCCATCTTAGCCCATTTCTTCCAAGAATCTGGATTTGCATTATAAAAAATATCAGAAGTTAATATATTTCCAACTACAGTTTTTATATTACTTTCGTCTGCTATATTCTTTGCCTTTGACAAAAGTTCAAAAGATGCTGTTGCAGAAAATGTCCCTGGCAAATCATATTGGTGTGCATAATTTGTATCTGTACTTGAACCAATAGCAAGAATTATATCATATAAATCAAGTTTTGGATCAAAAGCTCCACAGGAGCCAATTCTTATTAAATTTTTAACTCCATAAAAATGTATGAGCTCATATGAGTAAATTCCTATTGAGGCACATCCCATGCCTGTTCCCATAACAGAGATTTTCTTTCCATTATAAGTTCCTGTATATCCAAACATATTTCTAATTGTATTAAATTGAGTAACATTCTCTAAAAAATTTTCAGCTATAAATTTAGCTCTCAATGGATCTCCTGGTAATAAAATTGTTTCTGCAATATCACCTTTTATTGCTTTGTTGTGAGCAGTAGCCATGATATCAATCCCTTTCTAATTTTATATTCTTATAACATATATATTGTACATAAAACTAAATTTAATATACTAAATAACTAAATATTTAATATTAAATTAATAATTTATATACTCTCAAGCAAATTATATTTGAATCTCTGCCTTTTGTCAATAATAAATAATTAACAAACAGGATATGAAGCACTGGTTATAGCTAATTAATAATATTGTTATAAAATAAATATTAACAAATTGCTAAAATATATTAAGCTTAATTACCATAGAAAATATTGGCTCCAACAGTCTGTAGCTTTTCCACTATATCTGCATAGCCTCTTTTTATATGATGAATTTCTGAAATCTCTGTTTCTCCATCTGCCACTAATCCAGCCAATATCAAAGCAGCACCAGCCCTTAGATCCGTAGCTTTAACCTTAGTACCAGTTAATGAACTCAAGCCATTAACAATAGCTGTATTACCCTCAATTTTTATGTTTGCACCCATTCTTAAAAACTCATTAGCATGCATAAATCTATTTTCAAATATTGTTTCATTAATAACACTAGTTCCATTAGCTAATGACATAAGAAGCATAAATTGCGGTTGCATATCAGTCGGAAATCCTGGATATGGCAAGGTTTTAATATCGGTAGAATTAATTAATCCCTTTGAACGAACCATTATGCTATTACCATTTTCAACAACTTCAGCTCCTATTTCTCGAAGCTTTGCTGTAACAGGTTGAACATGTGCAGGTATAACATTATCGATGTATAATTCTCCTCCAGTCAAAGCTGCGGCTACCATATAAGTACCCGCTTCAATTCTATCTGGTATAACAGTATATTCTGTACCATGCAGCTCTTCAACACCAGTTATTACAATTGTTTTAGTGCCAGCACCTTCGATTTTTCCACCCATACTATTTATGAAATCTGCTAAATCAATAATTTCAGGCTCTTCAGCACAGTTTTCAATAATTGTTTTTCCCTTTGCTGTACAAGCAACCATCATTAAATTTTCAGTAGCTCCAACACTAGGAAAATCTAAATAAACGTTGTTACCAATTAAATCATCAGTTTGCGCTTGTATAAATCCTCTATTAAAATTTATATTAATATTCAAATTTTTAAACCCTTTTAAGTGCAAATCTATTGGTCTAGTTCCAATTGCACAGCCTCCCGGCATTGATACTTTAGCTTTATTTATTCTTGATAATAGTGGACCAGTAACCAAAAACGAAGCTCGAAGCTTGCTTATTAAGTCATATGGTGCCTCATAATTTATTATATTTTCTACTTGAATTTCCAAAGTATTATTATCTATTTTGCTTATTTTAGCTCCTAAGTTTGAGAGCAAATCACACATTACATGTACATCCTCTAGGTCTGGAATTTCATGCAATGTACATTTTTCTTTTGTTAAAAGTGAAGCTGCGAGTATCGGTAAAATAGAATTTTTCGAACCATTAACTTTAAGATGTCCATTTAAAGCCCCACTTTTTCTTACTATTATTGTTTCCAAAGTTCTCTCCAATCATTTAATTTTAGCCTAATTAGTTTACCACTTTTTATAGCAAAATACAACAATAAGTTTTTATATTTCAAATATTTAGAGCATCATTATAATATAATTTTTAAAATAATAATTCACTAATAATAGATGTAATAATTATAAACTAAATCAATATGAAAATTAAAGTATATTATTTATAAATATACCTTGACAGGCGAAGTATAGCATGATATATTATACTTACAAATAAAATATATATAAAAGGAGGAGATGTAAATGTCAATTGCTTCTGACTTAATTCGAGGTCATACAGAAACAATTATATTAGCTCATCTTTTAAAAGGAGATAGCTATGGTTATGAAATTAATAAAGCTATACAACAAAAAACAGATAATCAATATGAATTAAAGGAAGCGACCTTATACACAGCTTTTAGAAGACTAGAAGAAAACGGGAGTATATTATCCTACTGGGGAGATGAAAATACTGGAGCTAGAAGAAGATATTACTCAATAAGTGTTGAGGGTAAAAAAACTTTTAAAAGATTAAAATCAGAATGGGAAATTGCAAAAAAAATCATTGATAAATTAGTAGAAGAGGAGAGTTCTAATAATGAATGAAAGACTTAGAAAATATATTGATAGCTTGTTTGTGGACGCACCAGAAACTAGAAAAGCTGTCGAACTAAAAGAAGAAATATTACAAAACATCACTGACAAGTATTATGATTTATTAACAGAAGGGAAAACAGAGGAAGCTGCATACAACATTGCAATAGCAAGTGTTGGAGAGGTAAGTGAGCTTATTGATAATTTAAGAGAAAAAACTTCAAATATATCATACCATTCTCAAGAAGAATTAGATAAATCAAGAAAAAAGACAGCTTTGTTTACAGCTGCATCGGTTGGAATGTATATAATATCACCTATGGTAATAATTCTTTCAAATGGCAGTCTAATAGGAGTATTCTTATTTCTATTTTTTATAGCCATTGCAACAGCTATGCTAATATACAATAGTATGACAAAGCCAAAATATCAAAAAATTGACGATACTATTGTTGAAGAATTTAAAGAATGGAAAGAAAATAGAGACAAAAAGGGTATTGGAGCAATAAACTCTGCTATTTGGTCACTAACAACAGCCTTATATATAATAATCAGTTTTTATACAGGTGCATGGCATATTAGCTGGATTATATTTATAATCGCTAGCTGTGTAACTTCAATTGTTAAAGCATTATATGATTTGAAAGGAGCTGATAAGTAATGAAAACATCAGCAATAATAAGAATAATCGCAAGCGTACTACTCATAATATTTCTAGTATTTGTATTTACAAACTCAATAGGGAAAAATCAAATTAGTTTTAACGGTTTCAAATTATTTAGCTTTAATTTGGGTGGCTTTAATTACAGGTTTGATGATGAAAACAAATACTCAATAGCAGATGGAAAAACTTCTGTTAAAGATATTAACAAAATTGATCTAGACTGGGTATCAGGTAATATTAGGATAGAAGAATATGATGGAAGCGAAATAGAGTTTTATGAAGAAAGTTCATCTAATCTTGCAGAAGATAAAAAAATGCGTTATATGGTTGACGGTGAAACTCTAAAAATAAGGTTCAGAAAGCCTTATACTGGATTTGGTATAAAAAACGCCTTAGATAAAACCTTAGTAGTAAGAATACCAGTATCTATGGAAGACGGATTGTCAGAATTTAAAATAGAAAATGTATCTTCTTCAATTGAAATAGAGGCATTAATTGCAAATGTATTAATAGTAGATTCAGTTTCTGGTGAAATTAAAATTAGAAACCTTATTGCTGATGAGATAGATCTTGAAACAATAAGTGGGAGTGTAAACGTATCTGGAACATGTAAAAATATAGACTTTGAAACAGTAAGTGGGACTATAAATGCAGTAATTGAGTCTAAGTCAATTGAAAAAGTTAGTATTGGTTCTGTTTCTGGTGATGCATTTTTAAACCTTGATAGCTGTCCAAAAGATTTAGATATGGAAGCTGTTAGCGGAAGTGCTTATATTACTATTCCTGAAAATGATGGATTTGTAGTTAAATATGGCACTGTTAGTGGAGATTTTAAATGCAACTTTGAAGTAAGTCTTACTAAAAAAGAAGCTGTATACAAAGGAAATAATTCAAGTCAGTCAAAGTTAAAAATAAATACTGTAAGTGGTGATATAAATATAGATAAAAAATAAAAAGTCATATACATCAAAAAACTCAAAAAGGAAAAGCTAAATACTAAATTTAAATTACTATATTTCTAGTTCTTTAAACGAATGTAACAAAATTTATAAAGGGGGACGTTATATAAATGTTTGTGTGCTTTTCCTTTTCTTGTTCTTATTATTTACACAATATATATAATTATTCATAATTTTAATATAATTTTAATATAATTTTATTTCTAATAATTAAATCTCGCTAGGGAACTAATATTTTTAAAGCTTTATTTTCAACCGAAACACTTATAGGCATTTCCCTAAACCTTTCTCCATCAACATCCAAAACTAATTTATCATCATTAGATTCAATCAAAATATTTTTTGCTTGAATATATCTTACTTTTGGATGATTAATATGCTGTCCATTAAATACACCAGCAAAGATTTGAACTAAATCAAAATGATTTGCTTTTTCAAATATGACTATATCTAATAAGCCATCATCAAACTTAGCATCCGGACAAAGGTTTTTAAACCCACCAGCTCCAGGTGTGTTGTTAATTAAGAACAAATGTGTATCGATATCATAGACATTGCCATCTATAGTAAACCTAATATCAAACGAATTTTCTATTTGCTCTGGAATTTCTAAGAGAGCATGAAGATAATAAGCTAGTTTTCCAAAAATAGCCTTTTCGTCAGTTGGTACACTATGAGGTATGTTCGCAAAAATTCCACCCATTAAAACATTCATAAAATATACATCATTTATTTTCCCAACATCGATGTCTTTAAAATTATACCTATTATATATTTGATAAAACTCCTCAGCTGAATCTGGCATCTCTAGAAATTCTGCAAAATCATTTACTGTACCAGCGGGTAAAATAGCAAGTTTCGATCTTTTTTTACAGCTCATCAATCCATTTATTACTTCATGAACAGTACCATCACCTCCGCAACAAAAAATCATATCATATCCCATTTCACATGATTCCTTTGCTTTTTTCATTGCATCATCCATTCCTTTTGTAGCGTAAAACGTGAATTCAACATCATTTTTATTCATTATTAATTTTGCTAATCTAAAGGCCCTATTTGCTGCAACTTCTTTTCCTGATGAAGGATTATAAATAAGCTTATACTTTTTCATAGATCGTCCCTTTCATTATATTTATTGAATTTATATAATTATATTAAATGGGCGTAGTTGTATAACCGCCCATTTATTTTTAATATATTTATTATTCGAATTGTTATTTGTTAGCCCCTTCTCTTTCGCTATCTTCTATTTCTTCACTAGTTCTAGTCAAGTCCTTCCAAATAGTATTTACATATTCAACACATTCAAAGTATTTTTGAGTTACAATGTTAGCAGGTATTTCAAGCTGCTCTGCATACACAGCCATATTCTTCCAATCAGCTTTTTCATAAGCTAACACAAGTGAGTATAATAAACCGCTCCTACCCTCTTGCTTAATCAAGGCAAGCTTTATCTCATCCGAAACAGATATTTCAGATAATGCTTCTTCAAGAGAAACATCCATTAGCTTACCAAGAGTTGAAAACATACCTATTAAATATGCCTCTGACTTTGATATAGGCATATCCTTTGCAAATACAAGCAGTTCTTCAGCAAATTTAGCTCTTAAGAATGAAATTTTAATCAATTCATCAGGCATTGTGCCGTCATCCTGCTTAAAGCTTAGCAAATATATCCACTGCTTTAATTGTCCTAGGCCTAATATCACTAAAGCCTGCTTTACAGATTTCGCTCTGTGTCTTAGGGCAAAATACGCAGAGTTTACTAGTTTTAACAAGGAGAATGTAAGTGTAACATCCCTTGAAATTATAATTTCAATTTCATCAACATTAGGCTCATCCTTAGTGACAGCCACCATCAATTGGAAAAAGTTACTTTGCATGTGGTTTAACTTATGTATGGCTGTTGGAATTACTTCAGAAACATATGAGCCCTGCATAAAAGAAAAGCCTAGCTTTTTAGCTATTCTATAGCTATCCTCATCATTAACATTATAAGCTATTAAATCCTTATTAAAGCTTTTTCCAATATTAACTATGTTTGATAAGGATTCTTTGTTCCCTTCTATATTAACCTTTATGATATCAACCACATCTAATATAGAAAAATATCTTAATGCAAATTCAAAGCCATTAATGGCAATACTATAGCCCTTTTTCTTATATTCATAAACCTGCCTTTGTGCAGCTGGATTTATTATTGTATCATCATCTATTTGAATAACAAGCTTTTGTGGTGTGAATATTTTTGGAATATTTCTTAACAATAAATTTGGAGTAAAATTTACAAAAGCTATTTTCCCAGCTAAAAATTTATCACTATCCAACTGTGTTAAAAAACTTTCAATAGCTGATGCTGCCTTTACATCCGTACTTTTATCTTGTTTATCATCTATTTTTTCTTTATATAATATTTCATATCCTAATACTTCTTGACTTTCATCTAAAATCGCTTGCCTCACTATATATGCTTGCATATAATTTTCCTCTCCTCATAATAAAATAATAGAAAGATTACTTTAGTCAATTATATAACATTTTCCTAATTTATACAACAATAATTATTTTCTATAGCAACAAGAATTTTAGCAAGCTATTTTATCATAACTAATATTTTAGCGATTTCCTCTCTTGTAATTTCTTTTGAAGGTTTAAAAGAGCCATCTGGAAAACCATTTAGTATGCCAAGATTAACACAAAAATCAATATATTTTTTTGACCATCTATCTTCAGATAAATCACTAAAACTCTTGTTACTAAACGTATTATATCCATCTAATGCTCTGTATAAGCTTACTGCAGCTTCTTCTCTTGTAATATAGTCCTTTGGTCTAAAATAAGCTCCATTACCTTTCATTATACCATATGAGTAAATAGTGTTAATATAGTTATATGCCCAGCTAGATTCCTTAACATCAGAAAACACTGTATTATTGGCTATGACTGTATCATAGCTGAAAAGTCTAGATAAAACTGCTGCAAATTCATCTCTAGTCATGTTATTTTTTGGATTAAAGCTATTGATATCTGTTCCTGTTATATAACCTTTAGCAGTGGCCTCCCTTATTTCATCCTTAGCCCAAGAATTTTCAGTATCATGATAATAATTTCCATTTAGCCAATTACTATAATTATCCCATACAGATGCATCCTCCTGAGACAGGGCCCAGCTAGCACTTCCTTTTAGATTATACTTTTCAACAAGAATAAGCTTCTCCTTAAGAGATTTTTTACTCTCATAATACATAATATAATTCCCAATGGAGAATTTTTTACCTGAAAATGAATATGTTGAGCCAATTAATCCAACTGAAAATTTTATATATGGGGTTCTATTATTAACATCATAGTATTCCTTAGCTCCAAATGTAGATTTTATGCTATCAATCACTCTAGTAACAACAGCATCTCCACCTCTTGCCTCTTTATCATTCCAATACCTACCATAGAAAGGAACTCCCATTACAATTTTTTGCGATGGAACATATTTTAACATTGTTTTTATACTATTTTCAACAAATATATAACCTGCTACAGGACCTGGCTTTGAGCCTGGATAGCTTTGATCATAGGTCATAATAATAAAAGTATCTACATACTTATTTAATTCTATATAATCATAAGAGCCTGCCCAATCTGTTTTTATATCATATGGATTTGCAGCTATTGCCATTGATAATTCTTTATCCTGTGGTAAAACAGATCGAAGATACTTCGTAAATCTTACAAAATTTTCCTTATCATTACTTATATTAAAAAAACCATCTCCAGCTGTAAGATTTTCAATGTCAATATTCACTCCATCAAGGTTATAATTTTCTACTACAGATGCTACAGCATCACAGTAAGCCTTATAATTATCAAGAACCTTTCTACCAAGCTCTCTATTAAAATTATTGCTAATGTAAGGAATAACTTTGATACCTTTGTTGTGCATATCTTCAATAAACTGACTATCAATAACATTGTTTATATCAATACTCCCATCACTGTTTATATTAAAAAGATTAGGTAAAACTATGTCAAGACTACCATTTGTTTTATCAATTTGATTTTTGAAATCCTTTACAGTCCCTCTATATAAATATGACATGTTAATTCGATCATTAGCAAATGAGGCTTTATCAAAATTCAAAACTATTATAAAAAGTATTAATATAAAAGCTATTTGTCTGATTATTTTCATGTGTACAGTTCTCCAATTTATTATTTATTCATATAATTTATTACAAATTCGTTGAAATTACAAGTCATTAAATTTGGAAATAAAACAAAAAACCAACAAAAATGCTCCTGCATTCCTATTGGTTAGTATATTGGCAAATTATTACATTATTTAATTTTCATAAATTTTATTGTTTTGTTATTCATCAAATGAAGTAATAAGGAAATTGTAATTGGTAAAACAAATAAACCTATAGCTCCGAATAATTTTGCCCCAACAAACATTGACATCAAGCTAACAACTGGATGTAATCCCATTTGCTTTCCTATGAACTTTGGTTCAACAATATTTCTAATAACTGTTATAATTAAATAAATAATCAATAAAGCAACAGCTCTTATCATATCTCCTTGTATAGCGACTATAAGCGCCCAAGGAATTATAACTGTACCAGTTCCTAAGACAGGAAGGATATCAAGTATTGAAATAAGAATAGCAATTAGAATAGCATTATCTACTTTTATAATCGATAAGCCTATTGATAACTCTACAAAGGTCAAGCTCATAATCAGTATATATGAACGAATAACAACGAATAAAGTATTAATTACATAATCCTTTATATTAATAACAACATTCTTTGTTTTACCCTTTAATTGCCTGAAAATGAAACTAGATATTTTATTATAATCACCCGCTATGAAAAATGTTGAAATTATAGTTATCAAAACTCTAACAAACAAAGCAGGTAAAGATGATGCTTTCAAAGATAAAAACGTAACTGCTTTCATCGAAATACTAGAAATTGATTGACCTAAACTTTTAACAGTTTGATTAAATATATCATTTACACTTTCTAAATATGTTGGATCAAGCTGTAAAATCAAATCTTCAATTTTATTAAAGCCTAGCTCTAGTGATGGTAGTATGTAAGAATAATATAAACTCGGCAGCTTATAAACCAAGTCAAGTACTGTTGAGAATAGTTTTACACCAATAACTACTAATAAAAATCCAATGAATACATAGAATATAAGCACTAATAATATAGCAACAATTTTATATGGGATTTTAATATTAGTGGATATAAAATTTGCTGGTTTTTTTAAAATGTATGCTACTAAAAATGCAAATAAAAATGGTGCTATTAAATTTATTCCATACTTTACTATTATAAATGCGATAACTAAAATTAATGCAAAATAAGCAAAATTCACTAAAAATTTTTTCCTATTTTCATATTCCAAATAAAACCACCTCCAAAACAATACAATCTATATTTTATAATATTAACATAAAAAAACAATTATAACAAGAAAATTATAACTGTTTTTGTGATCATAATTCTATTTTAAGAGATTAAATTAAGCTTATTTTTAGAAATCAATTTTTCAAACTCTTCAATAGGTATTGCTTTTGAATAATAGAAGCCCTGAGCTATATCACAACCCGATTTTCTCAAGAATGAAACATGCTCTTTCGTTTCAACTCCCTCAGCTACACTATATATCCCTAAGGTTCTTATCATTGATATTATACTAGTGATAAGCTTTTCTCCCTTATCATCAATATTATCTAAAAAGCTCTTGTCGATTTTGATAAAATCTACAGGTAAATCCTTAATAGCTCCTAGAGAAGAATGTCCCCTACCAAAATCATCAATAGAAACTAGGAAGCCTTCCTTCTTTATACTCTTCATAACATCTACAAGCTTATCAAAATCTTCGAATACTACGCTCTCCACAAGCTCAATTTCTATGCATTCAGGTTTAATATTATATTTATCTACTATTTCCTTAAGACTAGTGGCTAGACCACGATTTAATAAATCCACCCTTGAAATATTGATAGAAATTGGGACAATTGAATATTCTGATAAGTTCATATTCCATCTAGAAATCAATTGACATACCCTTTCAAACATATAGAGATCAAGCCTTCTAATAAAACCATTTCGTTCAAAAACCGGAATAAAATCATCAGGATAAATAATACCAGTACCCGGTTTATTCCATCTTACCAATGCTTCAGCTCCGTATAGCTCCTCATTTATCAAAGAGTACTTAGGTTGAAGATAAACCTCAAATTCTTCATTTTCAAGAGCTCTCTCCATTGAGTTTTCTATCTTCTTTTCTTTTAGTATGTCTGTTCTGTTTTCTTCTTCATAAAAATGATACCACATATAACTTTGTCTTTTTGCAATACTCTTAGAAATACCACTTCTATCACTCACTACTCTGATACTTAATGATTTTTCAAAATTAGCATATATACCAGCTACGAACTGTATGTTATATGTATCAAAGCAGCCTTTAACACTATTTATAATATTTTCAAGTCTTTCAATAATAATCTCATTACTCTCATACTTCATTAAAATATTAAATTTATCTCCTGAAATACGACAAAAGGTTTCATTGTCTAATATATTAAACTCTATTGCTCTAGCTATACACTGCAATACTGTATTCCCTATTTTATAACCATAAACATCGTTTATAACCTTAAACTTTATTACATCTAGCATAATCATAGCAAAATTAGTATCGGAGTTATCCGCTATAATTTCCTTTGAATCACGATTAAATTTTTGCCAATTTGAGCATTGTGCTACCTCATCAAAATATGCTAATCTTATTAATACCTTATTATTTTTTTTTAAAGCTACGTTTATCATAGCGCTAATTATCAAAATTGAAATTACAATTGTTATAATTATATTAATCAAGCTAATTATTAGTTTTTCAGAGCTTTTTGATATTACTGAATTCGGAACAACAGATAGTATATACCAATCATTTACACCTATTTTTGAATAACATAGTTGCTTTGATGTTCCTTCACGTTCAAATTCAAAATGCCCTGATTTTCCTTGCATGATATCATTTTTCAGTTTATTTACTGAATCTATTTGCTTATTTTCTTTATCTAAAATATCAAATAAATTATCAAACTTACCAATACTATTTGGATTATCCGTATTTACAACAGCTCTACCTTTAGAATTTATTATATAAGAGTACCCTGCCCCTCCAAATGCATCATTTTTTAAATTTTCAGAAAACTCGTCTTGTGATTTCGTAGCAAAAACAACAGCAACAATCTTTTTCCCCTGATAAATTGGTGCTGCAAAGACATTAATTTCTTCACCATCATTCGAATCAATAACTCGATCAGATACATTACTAAGACCATTTACTGCTTTTTGAAAATATTCTCTATAAGCTAAATTAATACTAATTTTATCTGTACTATAGGCACTGCCATTTAATAAGATTATACCAAGACTTTTAAATGGTTTGCCTTTTATAATATTTAAATGAGCTAAAGAATTTTGTAAATTAAAGTTTTCATTACTTGATAGAATAGCAGATATAGTATTAATTGATTCCAAATCATGTTTGATTACTTTTTCAATATTTTGTGCACTTTTATAAGATAATTCCATTAGATAATTCATTTTTTCCTTATCTAAACCTGTAACTGCATTTTTAATGAAACTATAACTCATAATAATTATGAAAATTAATATTATTACTACAATAAAAATGTTAGCTTTTTCATGTCTGTTCATTTAAAGCACTTTTTCCTTCCTAGTAATTTTGTCCTCTTTTCTGTCCTAATTGACCCCTCAATATATAGTAACATAACTATTTGACACAAAATAATAGCAGCATTTAAGTACTCATATTATACAAAAAACCGCTGTTAAAATTTAATTATTACTTTACAGTGCTTATTTTACCGATAATTTCATTTGTTTTATCTGCAAGATTTGGAATATATGTAACAACTAACACAATCATTCTATCTTCAATCTTATGACAATACATATCTTGCATTATTACACCATTAATCCCAGACATAGAGAATTTACTAAATTCCTTATTAGCAATACTCACTTTTTCCTCTTTTAAAAGTTTATAACCTAAGTCTTCGTTTTCAAAAACAGGTTTCATTGCAGTGTCAAAATATGCTTTTTCATCAAGATCAGTGCCCCCAGCACTCATACTCAAATTCTCATATGTTAACTGCATACTAATCGAAGAATCACTGCTTGAAACCATAAAATCATATGCTAGTTTTAACTCTGCAGCCTTGTTCATAGCCTTTTCTAGTGATTCATTATCTTTATATAATCCAGCATTTCCTTGCTGAACTAAAGCTTTTATTTGCTCCTGATCTGCAATTTTAAAATCTTCAGGAAACTCAAACCTAAGATTTGACCACTCATTACTAAAAACCATTCCTTCGAAACTACCTGTACTAAAGCTTGATTTAGAATCTGATTTATTACATGCCATTAAAGCAAGAACAGTAACTAAAATTAGAAATATCTTGCCAACTTTGAAAAACCTTTTCATATTGCCTCCAATTTTTGTCTATCAAATTTTGTAGAAAAATGTTTACATTTAGATTATATATTGTTTAATTATTTTATGCAAGTCTAAATGTAATTTTTTTACATAAATATCGTTCCTCCACCAATAACTAAATCACCATCATAGAACACTGCAGCTTGACCAGTTGTAATTGCACGCTGTGCCTCATCAAACACAACCCTCACACTATCTTCATCATGTGGATAAATAGTTGCAGGTTTTTCAACTTGTCTATATCTAATCTTTGCTTTTACTCTTATTGGATTAGTAAACTTCTCAAAAACAATCCAATTTAAATTGTTAACAAGGAACTCCTTTGAATATAGTCCTTTTTCATCACTTAATGTAATTGTATTATTCTTCATATCCTTGCTTTTTACATATAATGGTGTTTCATGAGCTATGCCTAGTCCTTTTCTTTGTCCAGTTGTATAGCCAAGTAAACCTTTATGTTTACCTAAAAAGTTCCCATTTACATCAATAAAATTGCCCCCAGGATATTTTTTGTTTGTATATCCTTCAATAAATTTTTTATAGTCTCCATCTACCACAAAGCAAATATCTTGGCTTTCATGTTTATCAGCATTTGTAAATTGTTGCTCATGAGCAATATGTCTTACTTCTGATTTTCTAAGTTCTCCAAGTGGAAACAATGTATGTGCAAGTTGATCCTGTGTCATTGCATACAAAACATAACTTTGATCCTTAGTTTCATCAATTCCTTTTTTTAATAAATATCTACCCGTAGCTGCATCCTTTTGTATTCTAACATAATGTCCTGTTGCTATATATTCGAAATCTAATTCTTTAGATCTAAGATATAATCTTTCAAATTTTATATATCTATTACAATCTATACAAGGATTAGGTGTAAGTCCATTCTCATATGCTTCTACAAATCTTTTTATTACCTTTTCATTAAAATCATCCTTGAAATTAAACACATAATACGGCATTTTAAGTCTAAAAGCAACACTTCTTGCATCCTCAACATCATCTAGGGAACAGCAAGTTTTTTCTCTACAGACTGTAGTATCCTCATTATCGAACAACTTCATAGTAATTCCTATGCAATCATATTTTTTCTCTGATAGTAAATAAGCAGCAACAGCACTATCAACTCCGCCACTCATTGCAACCATAACTTTTTCCTTCATATTCATTCCTCCAAAAACATATTATAGCATATTTCTAGAAATTTATAAACAAATTTCGTATAAATGCAAATTGCTTATCTTCCCAACACGCTTTACTACCCCAACATAATTAAGAACATTTAGGGCTGTTTGCGAAGCTTTTAAATTTAGCTTAGTATGTTTAGCGTAGTCCTTTGAAGTAAAACGAGCTGGTAAGCTTTTAGGTAAGAATTTTATATAATCACTTATACTCTGAATATAAATTATCTCTTCAATGCTATTTGGAACTCCATCACATCTGGAGGATCCTCTTTTTTTATCTACATTCCAACCATTTAAATATCGATATTCAGTTATATCAAGCATAACAAAGCATAGCTTAAGCCTTGGATTTATCAACTGCTGCTTTATTTTATACAACTCATAAAAGCTGTCATATAATTTGCCTATTTTAGGACTTTTTCTCCTCTTAGTAATTTCGCCAGTATCGTTGTCAATCCAACAAATCCATTTAGTTTTGGCTATTGGATAGACAACAGTGATATCTAGAATTTCTTCAATATTAAGAAAAGCATCAAGCTTATTACGAAGAAGGTTAAATGCTTTAGTTTGTATTTCAATAATTTTATTATCAGATACAATATCAGCAACATATCTACCTATTTTAACTTCTTGTTTTTCTATATGTGGTTCAAAATATTGCTTTAATACAGCATGTAAGTTTTTTTCACTAAGTGTTCCAATTTTGTACTTAAACTCAAAATCTTTATTTACTTCTTTTAATAACTGTGCTGGATTTTCCTTAATAAATAAAGTGTCATCTTGAAACAAGGAGTTTAAAATCTTATAATTAATCTTATTCCTGTTTTCCTCACTCAAATATTTTTTAGCAACAAATTCACAAGCCTCACAAAATCTTTCCTTATCCACATCCATTGTTGTAATTGTCCTATCTATATTAATCTTCAAGTTATTATATATTATTTATCAAAGCTTATCAAGACTTTAAATAAAAAAACAAAACCGTTCCAATTGTTTATCAGAACGGTTTTGTGATTAAGTTATTGTTATTTAGAGAACAGCTTTATACCTGTGATATCAAAATATTTAATCGTATCAGGTAATACATCATAAGATATCTGCTTTCCATCAGTAGTTACAATTGTATCATTTGTCAATTTAATATAAACAGAATTTCCTAAATTAACCCAATCAATTAGCTTGCTTTGTGCACTTGCATTAGTATTTAAGTAACTAATATCAAATGCTTCATCGCCAATTATTACTGCACTAACTGGTAAGTTTTGCATATTGCCAACTAAAGTTAATCTTCCATCAGCTATTTTAGCGTTGCTTAATCCATCTTTTTCGAATATTACTTCGATTTGTAAATCTGATGCTGTTATAGTTCCGTCAGATCTATATATAGCTGTATAAAGTCCTGCTTCAGTTTCCTGCATTGCAGTACCAGGTCTGTTTCCTTGAGCTTCAAATGGAAGCATAATTCTATAATAAGCATTTCCACCACTAGCTGCATTAAAGCTTATAACAAAATCTTCTCCTTCTAATAATTGTATATCAGTATTAGGAAGTAAATTTGTTATTCCTTCAGGTTCAGACTCTCCTGCTTCAATTATAACCATTCCTTCTGCAAATTCTGTTACTTCATGACCAAATTGACTTATATAAACAAGCTCTATAAGCAAGCTTGAAGCCTCTGTTCCTTCTGGTACTACCCATGTGCCGGTATATAGACCATTATTATCAGTCATTAGAATACCAATTTCATTATCTTGCAATCCAAATGGAACCATCAATCTAAAGTATCCTTGACCACCTGCAGGAGCGTTGAAGCTAACATTTAATGTTTGGCCTGCAGTTAATGTAACGTCCTCGTTAGGTAAGATGTTTGTTATAGTTGGAGCTTGAAGCTCAGCTATTACAGTTCTTATCTCTGTTGTAACATTTCCTGCAAGGTCTGTTGCTTTAACTGTGATTATATTTTCACCTTGGTTAAGCATTACTTTTTCATCAAAGCTTCCATCTTCAGCTATTACAACCTCATTATCATTTATTTCTAATTTTGCAAGACTAATAT